>WSSedB1CaDRAFT_10000008_pt1 | contig 116784 bp, 89 predicted proteins | sample WetSurSB1Cattail_FD_9460 | JGI IMG/M metagenome (IMG submission 9460)
GGAAGCATCTTTCATTTCTTTTCCGTATATTTCATGATTTAAAACGGTCTCCTCCGGAAAGGAATACACGTAAACTCCCTCACTTCATCCTGCATTTTCATCAGAATTCAATTATAATATATGATATATCCGGAGGTAGTTTATGCCAATGATTAGTGTTAAATGTCCGTATGACATTCCCCAGTCAGTGCTGAAAGAACTGTCATCCATTATAGCTGAAACAATCGGAAAACCGGAACAATACGTTATGGTAGTTGCAAGCCATGCAAATATCATGATGTCGGGTTCCACCGAACCGGCGGCGTTTGTCGCTGTAGAAAGTATAGGCGGACTTTCGCCGGAAGTAAACCGGATTCTGTCGGGAAAAATCTGTGCGCTGCTTCAGGACAATCTGCATATTCCGGCCGGCCGCACATATATTACATTCCAGCCGTTTACAGCAGATTCGTGGGGCTGCAACGGTTCTACGTTTGCCTGAAAAAGGCTCTTGAACGGAGTTTTATTCCTCCGCTTCAATAACAGCTTCAACTGAATCGGGAACACGTGCAAAAAAATCATAACTGGTCAGGCTTTCGACGTAATCAATCGTGCAGATATAATTTTTCCACGTTTTCCCGTCGTCATCGCACGTTTCCGTATTCGGAACAAAAACAGCTTCTGTTTCAGTATCTGTCGTAATGCGGTCAATGTCGTCAGATCCTTCCTTCAGATACAGAACAACCTTCCATGTATCGGCAGGAACGGTAATTGAACGGCCTCCTGCTGTAGTGATGGCGGAAAATGTTCCCTTCACCGACGTTCCGCCGCTGCCGTACGGGCCGCTTATAATATAAGCTTCATATCCGTCTTCTATTTTATCCCTGATATGATCTTCAAAACCGGCCCATACTTTTTCATTATTACCTGCGGTCTGCGGTACCATATTTGTCATATAAAAAGTTGCTGAATTATTTTCAGTTGTATCTGTTCTGTCTCCGGACGGGCACATGTGCCCCCTCTCAAAACCATATGTACTGTATTGAAAGTCATCTTCAGTTACTTCATACCAGCCTGAGGGAAGCTGTGTATCGGCGCGGAAAGTATTCTGTCTGGACACGTTCTTTTCTATGTCATCCGCATCGACATGCCAGGAAACCCAGTTAGGGCCGAGTCTGTCATTATTGTACGACAGACTGTATTGAGCGTGTTCGAGCAGATAATTGTCCCCGTCATTCACGGACGTTTCCGCACCGCTCGGATTTCCAAGATACAGGCTGCTGTTTTCCGCCGGGCTGTCCGTCTGTTTTTCTGCAATTGTATACCTGATTGTCGTTACGGGTGCATCGGTATATCCAGAGGCAGCGGCGAAAGCTTTGAGCAGTATTGAGTCGCCGGCATTTCCGGTAATATTGACGACAGCATATGCCGTTTTTTCCTCACCGTGGTATGATGTCCTGTCGGGAACGGCACCGTTCGTCGTGTAATAGACAGTTGATGCAGGAGTCGTTGTCTCAAGCGTTACGGATGTTCCCGCACTGATTTCCGGGCTGCTTACAGAAAATGTAACGGCAGCGGCAGCGCCGTTATTCGGACTGCCGGTAGTAAACGAACATGCGGCTAAAAAAAATGCAGCCAGTATTTTTCCGGTCATGGTTATACATATATATTTTTTTTTCATAATAAGCAATCTCTCAAAGTTTTAAAGCCTGCCCCGAAGGGCAGGGTGTAAAAACTGTTTTATGAATTATGACGGAACTTATTTCGTATAGGTACCGGCATTGGCATCATCACCGGCAGCCGTTGTCGAAATTGAAGCTGATGTCCAGTCTGATACGGTATATGAGGCAGACGGGGTGCATCCTGCATTACGGCAGGCACGCGTATCTTTCGCAAAATTCGCTCCGCTTGTATTCGGATATGTTCCGAATGCATCGATAATAGCAGCAGACGTTGTACCGCCTTTCATCAGGACAATGCAGTCGTTTCCGTTAAAGGTAGAACAGACTGACGTGTCCACGACTTTCCAGCCGGCTGCATCACTTACCGTGTCCGACATTGCTCCCAGTACAGTCAGAACGGTAAGGTCTGTCTGATTGTTATACAAAACTACGGATTTTCCTGCATTCAAAGTTCCGGAAAGCGTCAGTACATGACTGGTTGAAACTGATGTGTCGCTGTTATAATACATCCCGACGGAATAGCTGGACAAATCAAGCGCCGTGTCCCCGATATTCGTAATCTCAAGATATTTATTATATGAAGTACCTTCGTAATACTCGGTAATCATAAGTTTTTCGTCAGATACTCCTCCTGAATCCTTTATAGTATATTCTGCAGAAACGATTGCTGAATCCGTATAACCGGTTTTTAGGGCAACGGCAGTCACAGTCAGCTTCGTACCGGCAGATCCGGTCAGCGTTATTCCGTCCGAATACGTATTGGAAGATGACGTCGGAACAGTCCCGTCCGTTGTATAATAAATTGTGACACCTTCCGTAATTGTAGAAAGCGTTATCGTCGTTCCGGAAGAAACTGTTCCCGACGCAATAGAGACAGATACCGGTTCTACAGTATTCGTAAGGGAAGATGTTGTCGTTATAAGGGAAGCATCCTTTTCATAGACGACTGCCAGTTCCAGCGTACCACTGTAATTCTGAACATATCCGAAGAACGATTTTTCCGTATCTTTCGTCGTTTTGTCATAACCGTATATCATGGCAAGCTTTTCCTGTACAGCAGAGGCAGCAGCTTTCATGCCGTATAACTTGAAGCTCTCAAAACCGGAAAAGTCGGTCTTACCTGTAAGATTAAGGTAATACAGCGTTGCTGTTTTTTTGGAACTGTCGATTGTCACGCTGCCGTCTACTGCGGTAATTTCGGGAAGGCCTTTGTAAAGCTGACCTTTTGACGCCGATGCCGTAACATAATCACCTGCAGCCAGTCCTGACGGCATTGTTATACCGTAGAATTCAACGGCATCATTTTTATCCTGAACGACAAAATAATTATTCGTTGTATTGACGATTGTCACTATACCGCTTACGTTTATCGAAGATGTAAACGTAACAGAAGAAGATGAAGAACCGATTGCAGTCAGAGCGTCGTCTATATTTCCGTCAAAATCGTAATTTGCTGTTCCGGAAAGTTCTGCATATGTTATTTCAGATGCTGCAGCTGTAACGGTAAAAGATGCGGATACTGTTTCAGAATCAATCATATCAGTTTTTACCGCAACTGCTTTTACCGTATACGAACCCGCAAAAGGAAGCGTAAAGGGCGCAGTATATTCTGTTGAAGAAGTTGTCGGCTCACTGTCGTCAGTCGTATAATAAATTACAGCGCCGGCAGTTCCCGTCGAAAGCGTAATGGCGGTATTCGTCGTAACTGTTGCATCGGCTGCAGTAATCGAAACAGCTTCAACTTTTGCCGTACCGACTTTTATGGTGTATGCAGCGTTTGTTACATCAGAAGATGTATAACCGGTTTTCACAGCGAGCGCGTACACGGTGCATGCGTCATGTATCGTCACGGTGCTTTTCATAAACGCAGTACCAGCCGTTATCATTTCTGCATAAGTGGATGCGGAAAGGCCTGAGTCAAGCGAATAAATAACAGTCGCATCGGCCGTGGCAGTTGCAAGCGTTACAGTTGATTCATCGGCAACGTCTCCTGCAGAAGGACTGAATGTCACCGGAGATACTTTCGATGTGGTGTTTGAATCAGTAGTACCGTTGTCGGTAAGCCCGCTGCAGCCGGATACGGACAGCAGCAGCAACAGTACCACCGTCAGTCCTAATACATTTTTCAGCTTTTCTTTCATGTTTTTCTCCCTGCCGGTAACGTTTTCCGTACCGGCATTTTTTTATTACAACAGGAACGTACTGCGCCTGTTTCCATATATTATTCAGCTATGAGCACGTCCGGTATTTCCGCCCGGGATTTGTCTATTGTCCCCATCGCCTTGAACTGTGCGATAACCGCATCCCGGAACGGTACGTATGTGTTTTCATATTTCACGGCAGCAGGTTTTATCATGTCGTATTTGTCGCCTCCGTCGAACATAAAGTCGTTCACGGCGATTGTGTATTCACTGCCGTCTTCTACTTCCCGTCCGTCGTCAAGTACTATCCGTTTAACGCGGCTTCCTTCCGGCGCACTCGTCGTGTAGTACACTTTTCCGCCTGCAAACTGTCCGGCTCTGAATCCTACACTGTTGATACCGTGATCGATAATTTTTTTCAGATCCGCACCTTTCACTGTTACGACGACGCCTGTATTGTCGAACGGGATAAGCTCCCACATATCGTTTACCGTGAGCGTTCCGGCTTTTATTGATTTACGCAGTCCTCCGCCGTTCGTTACTGCCATATCAACGTTGAATGCTTTCTTCATAGCGCCTGCGACAAGATAACCAAGCGGCGTTACGTTCGGGACAGTTTCTTCATGGCTCAACTCCGCTTCCACGAACGCAACACTTTCTCCGAGCTGCGCTCCGTATTTCTCCTTGTAGGAAGCTGCCAGTGAAAGGACTTTTCCGTCTTCCGTTATCCGGTCTTTGTATTTATAAAAGTCAACAACGTCGTACAGAACTTTTTCCAGCCCGTGTTCGTTAAATCGGAACCTGATAAGACTGATTGCGCGTCCGTAATCAAGAGCCTGCACAACAGGAACTTCATGACACTTTCCCTTAACAAATTCATGACTGTGTCCCGTTATAACGGCGTCCACTCCGCGGATTCTGCAGATATCTTCCAGCTCGCTGCTGTCTGTTGCCGTTACCGGATTACCTGGAGAAAGTCTGTTGTCATGGGAACCGATATGCGACAAAACGACGACTGCTTCAGGATGATAGACTGCATCAAGCTGCCGGAGCGTTTTGCGTACGCATACTGCGGGATCAAGAAATTCATAATCCTGTATCATTTTTTTACTGGTAGTAAATACAGTATCCTGCGTAGCCGTACCGATGACGGCAATCAAATGGCCACCAATCCGGTATAACTCATATGGTTTGCACCAGTCCGGAATCCTGCCTGTCGGTTTATATATAATATTTGCTGCTATAAACGTAAAGTTTCCGTCCGTCTCCCACTGCGGGAACATGCTGTCACCCCAGTCGAACTCATGATTGCCGACAGTGCTTGCGGCTAATCCCGCCATCCTGAAATAGTCCGAAATTATTTTTCCCTTTGAAAGATTCGAAAGCGCGCTTCCCTGATAGTTATCTCCGGCGGAAACAAAAATACTTTCGGGATTCTTCGTCCGCAGTTCTGTCAGCACTTCGTTCAATTTTGCTATTCCCGGATTTTTGCCGGAGATATCTTCCTCGACGGTTCCGTGTAAATCATTGATTGCAAAAACTGTCACGTTTTTAGATTTACCGTTGTCGAGCAGTTCCGAAAACGAAGTCGTTTTTCCCATCTCTCTGATGACAGGAGACGCCGACAGGAAGCCTCCGAGTAGTAATAAAAGTATACTTATACTATGTATTCTCTTTTTCATATCCTGTTCCTTATAATGAAATTTTTCCGGTACAAACAAGCGAAGAAATGCGTTCGGAATTTCGTCTTGAAAGAGATGGATTACTTGCATATTCAACAGAAATTTCAACAGCCTTTACTGGTGTAAAAATCAGTCCCGCTTTCCAGCTTGTAAAATCAATAAACATCCTGTCAGGAAGAGAAGACATATCGCTCCATTCAGTCAGTTCAGGATTCCGGTAATAATCCGCTTTGCCGTACAGTGCAACAGGAATACCGGTAATGTCGTACAAGTCGGTTTCAACGTTCACGAAAAATCCTGTGCCGTACATACGCAGTGAGTCTCCGTAATAAAACTGTGTCGTACCGCCGGTCAACGTAACGATATTCAGTCCGCAGAAATACTGAGGGTTGAACGACAGGGATGCATCCCATTTGAAAGCCTGATTGAGATTTGCAGATGCATAATCGGCATCGCATGAAGTTCCGTAGAACCGGTCTTCTGAAGAATCAGTAACAGCACTGGAAAATTGTTTATTTTTGTAAGAAGCTGCAGCACTCAGCGTTGCTCCGTATGCGCCCGCAGAAGCATCGCCTGCAGCGGAAAAAGAAGTTTCGTAATCCGAGTCGTATACGTTTCTATCCCGCCAGTTAATAAACATTCCTTCAACACCGGCTCCGCAGGACAAAATGCCGTACGTGTTCCACCGAATACCTGCATCTACTGCAAAGTTATTTGAAGCAACAAGCATATCAGTTAATATTCCCTGTCCCTGTACGCTCAGCTCACTCGAAATGTCCTGAAAAAAAACTGTATACCGGGCAGATGTCCGGAGGGCAAGTTCCGACTTTATTCCCGGCCAGTAATCTAGGCTCTGCGTATCGTAATTCTCCGGTGTCTGGGCTTCTCCTCCTGCAAGCCCTGCAATTACTTCAGCTTCCAGGCCCGGAACAAGGCCGTTCTTGAGCATGACGGCAAGAGCTGAACCTTTGCACGACGTTCCTGCAAGGTCGGAAACTATCATATTGCCTGCCGACAGCTTTCTGCCTGCAAAATCGAGCCGGACATCGGCTGCGTGGCCTATGTTTGTAATTTTAATCCAGGCCTCAGATATTGCTGAAAGTGCACTGGCTGATTCTGCTGTGCCGGAAGAAACATCCTTGAATTCTTTTATTGCCTTCTGTTTATTTTCCGCTCTCCGCTTGTCTGCATCAGAAAGCCCTGCATAGACAAACTGGCTGACATCACCTGTTGAAAGATCACCTGCATACAATTCGTCAATGGCTGTGCTGATGTCATTTTTAATCTCGTTATACAAAGCCTGTGCATCCGCCCATTTTGCCGTTGTCCAGGCAACATCATCCGGACGTTCCACTGTTGCACCGATAATAAAACGGTATCTTGATTTGCTGCCGCCGTATGAAGTTGTCGGCCACGGATTTCCGTCGGGCGTTTTACACGGATTATACGGAAGGCCGAAACGGGCCCTGTTTGTTTCATACCAGTCGATCATCGGCTGAATAAGTGAATAGAAATTCGTATCGGAAGATGTTGTATAGCCGGAATTTTCCGCGGCAGCTTCATACAGTTTCGCCATATTTACGGAAAGACCCGCTTCATATCCGATGCCGCTTCTTTGTTCAATACCGTTCTCCTTTTCGACACTCCATTCTGAAGCCCTCGAAAAAGAACCTTTGATTTTTAAATTCAAATCCGCATCAATACCGCCGGCTGAAATTCCCGGAATTTCAGCACTTTCGTTATTTCCGTCAAGGTTCATTGCGCCGAAAGAAGTTTCAATCGTCGATGAAAAATCAGGGAATAATTTTTTCGTCGTATCCTGCGCCTGTAAAGACAACAGACAGCATATGACAGCCGTAATTCCCGCTACTGTTCGCTTTGTCAGTATCATTTGTTAATCCTTTCCTTTTTATGTATTGCCTGTTTAATCCGATTTAATCTGGTTTTCATCTGTAATTTCCATACGGTACTGCGAATACGAATACAGCACGGGACCGTAGAATCTTCCATAGGTTCCTTTTGCAAGTTTTTCCTGAAAATCAAAATCCGCGTGAAAATACAAGCCCTCCGTTTCCGAGAATGTCCCGACCGCGTACGAATCCATTCCCTTTTCAATCGTTCCTGCATATTCGTATATTCTTCCCGTACAGGCCTCTTCGCTGTACCTGTCCGTCTCGTAATAAATATCGTGAACGGATGAGTCTGTAACTTCAGCTGCGGATATTTTCGTAACTTCAGGCATAGCATAATAAATTTGCCCTGCTGTCACGTGCGCTGTTACTTTATTGCCCGCTATTGCATTAACGGGAAGCGGCGTGTCTGCCGTGTCGGATATATAAAAATACAGACCTGCATTTTTATCCTGCAGGAAAAAACACGCCTGTGCAGTTTTGTAGCCGTACACATTTTTACAGGTAAGGATTCCGGTAACGTCCGTATTGAACGATGTGTCTCCATTCTTTATTGCTTCAAGAACTGACTGTATGCCGCCGTCAAAATCGTAATTCGTCCGCGTATACACTGTTTCTTTTATAACATTGAAAATGACGCCGTATATGCACGGAGTGCCGTTATTGTCATATACGTACAGTTTCAGCGGATTCGATTCCGCAGCACTGCTGAAATCAATGCTTGTCTTTCCTGAAATAATTCTGCTCATATCGGCAAGCCTGATATCCGAGCCGTTCGTACTGACAGTGGGTTCCAGTACTGTTCCATACTGCTCTTTCACGTTGACGGTGACAGTTTTATCCGCTGTATCAATAGTGCCGTACACAACGTCGTCAAGATTTTCAAAAGCGAAATACGTTATTTCTTTTGCAGACGCGGAAAGTGCAGGTGTCCTGAATCCTGCATTGGATGCATCCGAAGCAGTATTTGCAGCCAGTGACGTTATCCATTCCGATTCTTTCCAGCCGCTGTAAGCAGTAACGGAATTTTTCCGCTGCATGCGTTTTGCCGCGCCCCAGTTCCAGCCTGTTCCGATACCGTCGCCGGGACCAAGCGCATCAAGTACTATACCGCCGCTGGTCAGTGTAAGTCCGTCTTCTCCGCTGAACGAAACTACGGAATTCAAATAAGCGTCGCTGAGACACTTTCCGCTGAATGAAAAAGTCGTTCTTGCTGAATAAATAACCAGCGATTCACCAGAGGCAAGTGTTCCGGACAGCTGCACGCTCTGATCCTGTGCAGGATATCTGATACCGTTCTGCCAGCAGTGCCTGTTCAGTTCGCACCCGCCAAGTTCAACAGGAGCAGCGGACATATTTGTAATTTCAACATACTGGTTGTTTGTACCTTTAAACGCATACGCAAGACCGGAATAATATTCGGTAAAAAGGAGCGAGCCCTGCGAAGCTGTATCGTACTGACGTTCAATCTTTACAAGATACGTTGCAGAATTTCCGCTTTGTGTGGTTACAGGAAGAGCAACGGGACTTACTGAATAATCAGGATTCGATGCAGCTCCTGCATATACAGTACCGGTGCCGTATGCTATCGATGCACGAAGTGCCGCACGGACTGTCGTGTCGGCATATACAGATGCAGGCAGTTTCACAGTTATAAGCCTTGAACCCGTATCCACGGAACCTGCAATATCCTGCGAAAGATAATCCTGATTTTCCTTTACTGAAAAAACAAAACCTGTAATTTCGGCATCGGCGCCGGAATCTGCCGTATTAACGCAGCCGGAAATAATTAATAATAAAAACATGCATGCAGCCGCAGCAGCACATACTAACCAGTTTGAAGAAAATATTTTTTTCATCAGAATGCTCCTTTCAGGCAGACGATATCAGGATCGTGGTCGGAAAGATTAATATGATTGTTGCGGCAGAACGGTGAATCAATGTGGGGAATAAAACACACGCTTTTCCAGTCTGACGCTCCGTACGATGCGATACTCGTATAGATTGATCCGGAAACATAAATATGATCTATCTGCTGAAGGTTTCCCTCGTAGGAATAACTGAACTGTTCCGCTGCCGGCATGAATTGTTCTGCAGGGCTCCATAGTACGGGATGACCTCCGGCTTCTCCCGTAAGTATCCTGAGCGGATTAGACCAGGCGAAATCGTTCATATCGCCTGCGACAACAATTTTCGCACCGGCATCAAGAGAAAGGATTTTATTGACAAAATTATTAACGACCTGCCCCTGACCGTTCCGTTTCACTTCCGAAAGGAGCAGAGGCGGCTGTATTCTGCCGTACAGCGGCATATCCCCCATCTTTGAGCTGAGGTGGCAGCCTATGACAAAGAACGTTTCATAACCGGTTACATTTCCGTCCGAATCCTTTGATTTTATAAGTCTGAATTCGCCGGCAAGAGGACGGCGGCTGTAATTAAAATATGACGACTGAATATAGGAGGGGCTCTGGCTCAAATGAACGCCAGTCTCGTCCTCATAGGGAGCAGTCGAAGCATCTGCAAGGATGGAAGCATTTACGCCCGGAGTTTGCAGCGGCCATTCTGACTGGTTAAGCAGCGTGCCGCTTTTGCTGTGAGTAGTTGCATAATAATTTGTGATAAGGCCGCGGTCCGCAAACTGAACGCGCTCCGTATTGTACATGAAACCGACGCGTATATTTACTCCGGGTGCACCGCCTGAATCCTGTTCTTTCGGATCAATCTGCCGGAACTCATACCGGGGACCGCCGTTTGCAAGAATGTCGTCTATTATGCCGCTGAAATTCCGGACAGCCGTTACGATTCCGTCTTTCGCTGCCCACGAGTTTGCCTGATTGTCGTATACTACAGGAGTTTCAACATCGTCTCCCATTTCCAGAACGACAATTACATCCGGATACAGCAGATTGTTTTTTATAACAAGCGCAACGTCTTTATCCTTGTCGTAACTGCCGCCCTGCGCTTCATAATTTTCAAGATTAAACGATGCAACCGTAAGCGTATGCGTATCTGTTACAGGCGAAGACCATTCCGGCGTAAATTTACTGTCGGCATCATATGAACCTGATGCCGTAGTTCCCGTCCGCCACGGTTTTATTGTATTTTTTATTAAAGAATTCGACTGCGTTTCCATGGCGGACTGAATAGTACTGTTGTCTGAATACCAGACGGCATCATTTTTGAAATTCCATCCCTGTGCGGGAACCGCTGCTCCTGTTACGCTCGTAAGCGTCGAAGCGGGATTGATGGGGCGCGCCATATACAATCCGTCGTTCGTATAATCCATGACGCCGCGGAACACAGCCGCTCCGGAAGAATCGACAAGATGATCCCCCATCTGTGCGAGCGGTTCATATGTCGTCCAGTCTGGTGCCTGATAATCGACGAAAAGAAGTTCAGCATTAAAATCGTTTTCCGCAAGGACATTTCCCGACCATTTACTGTTCCATGTCCTGCCGTACGAACCGTCTTTAAGTCCGTTGTCGGACAGAATGCCTGTCAAATTGTAATACGTACCGCCGGTAACAAGAGGATTATCAATCCTGACAACCATATCTTCCACAGTTTCAAGTACATCGATTGCGTTCTGCTGTGCATTTTTCAAATCTGTATCATCGAACGGCACAACACGGGCTTCGCGGTATCCGTCCGTCTCGTGTCCTGCGGTCCAGGCTGACGCCGCTGCCTGATTGTATGTAAGCAACACGCCGTCGGGAAAAGGTGCAGTCCTGCTGCTGCCGTTCTGTTCAACATGTATGACTGCGGCAGCGTCAATACCGGTTCGCGTCAAATACCCTTCGGAATTATTAAAACGGTCTTCGCTTACTGTTTCAACGACCGTACCGTTTACAGTAACGACATCGCCTTCCTTCAAATCAGTGGGCAAGCCGGATTTCCATTTTGAAACGGTAAAATCATTGTCGTGTGTTATAACAAAAATTCCGTTTGATTTTTTCCCCGACAAATCTTTATCTTCCGGCAACGACTCCATAAAAAAGCCGTCTTCAGAAATCCACTGAGGCCCCGTTGTACCGTCAATTAATGTCGTGTCATATTTTTCATGCGGAGTCTTGTAACAGACCATAGTGACGACACCCGTAATGCTGCTGACTGCCGTTCCGACCATCGGACTTTCCGCACCCGATCCCTGAATATCGGAAATGGTTAAACTGTCAGAAGCGGCTGCAATAAAATCTGCACCTGATACAACGCCGTGATCAGCCGCAGATTTTACATTGATAGAATTTCCTGATGCAAAATCTCCCTGCTTTTTATATGAAGGAATAAATGCATATCCTGCTTTTTTGGCAATAATTGTTAATGTATCTCCAGACATATTAGTAAGTGTGTATGAACCGTCCGAAGATGTAACTGAAACAATCTCTGAATCCTGAACAAAAAGATTGACATCCGAAACAGGATTACCGGATTTATCATAAATGCTGCCTGTAACTGTATAAGCACCGCTCTTTATATCGGAAGAAAGCTGAGTACATGAACTGACAGACAGCAGTAACACTGCAGAGAATACAGAAACAGCATTCCAAAAAATATTTAACTTTTTTATAATCATGTATATATTCACCTTTTAATGTTAAAGACTAATTTATTAAACATCCGAAAGGGACTATACACTGCAACCAATATTAATTTATTAGATTTCAGTAATATTTATATTAATTTTACGTAAATACCGGTATTATGGAATTTCAATTTTCCCATAGTACCGGTATTTACTCATGTGTCAACATTATTTCTATTAATTTTTGATTAATTAGTCTGCATATTACATTCTGCCGACAGGAATATATATAGGGAACCTCTAAAAACTTCAGTTTTTAGAGGTAACTCTGAAAGTACGATGTTTTAAGTCGTGATATTATAACGACTTAAAACTCGGCGGCATCTCTAAAAAGTCATTGAAAGTGAGTTTTTAGAGATGCCCTATACCATTGTAATTTTTTATGCTCCGATCATTTTCCGTTTCCCCATTTCAAGTGCACGGAATACGGTAAGAACCGCACCGCAGATGCATAATGCTATCAGTATAAAGAACACTCTTTTCATACCGTACACAAACACATCATCGCGGCCCTTAATGTAGTCAGTCACGCGGTATCCTGTTCTGCTGCTCATAAAACCGTACAGAAAGGTCGTTGAAAGGACGATACCCGTATACTGTCCGAAATTGCGTATAAGAGAATTGACGCTTCCGCCTATTCCCAGCTTTGTCCCCGGACAGGATGACATGATAAGGGAATTATTCGTCGGCTGGAAAAGAGCCTGCCCCACAGCCATAAGGGCAAGCACTGCAGCACAATTCACGACAGGCGTACCGGCGGAAAAAAACGACATACAGAAAAAGGCTGAAGCCATAACCAGAAGTCCCGCAACTGTCAGCATTCCGGAACCTATCCTGTCGGAAAGTGCTCCGCATACCGGTGATAAACACGCAATAAAAAGAGGCGCTGTCATCATCAGAATGCCGGATACTGACGGAGAAAGCTTGAGCGTATCTTCAAAATAAAACGGAAGAAGAATCGTATAGGCTGCAATGCAGATAAAGGAAATAAACGCACACAGGAGACTTACCGAATACAATCGGTTGGAAAACAGGGAAAGATCAAGCAGAGGTTCTTTACAGTGTGACTCATAAAAGACAAACGATGCGAGCAGAATACAGGAAAGACAAAATGCGCAAAGTATTAACGGATTCCGGAATCCTGCCTGCTGCGCTCCTATGAGTGCACCGAACAGCAGTGTCGTCCCGAAAAACTGCAACAGAAAACCGGCAGCATCGATATGCTGTTTCGGGCTGCCTCTCCCGGATGATTCAGCAGGCAGATATTTCAGGCCGAAAAGAAAAACGACAATACCAATCGGGACGTTTACGAAAAAAATAAAATTCCAGTTCAGAAGCGATACAATAAATCCGCCGACCGGTGCCCCCAGCATGGTTCCAAGCGCAACAGCAGCTCCGAGAATTCCCAATGCCTTTCCCCGTCCTTCTCCGGGATACAGTTGTGTTATGATGCCCTGATTGTTAGCCATGTACGCCGCAGCTCCAAGCCCCTGAATAAAACGGCAGATAACAAGCATAACGAAGGATCTGCAGAATCCGCAAAGCAGCGTTCCGACTAAAAACAGCACGGTGCCGGATCTGAACACATTCGCTTTTCCTGCGATATCACCGAGCCTCCCGAAAAAAAGCAGCGTTGCACAGATAACCATAACGTAGCTTGCGACAACCCATTCTATTGAAGAAAGCGTAACATGCAGACTGTCTGCCATAACAGGAAGAGCTATGTTCACAATACTTGAATCAAGCGTTGCAAGAAAAGACATGGCAACTACAACGAAAAGTGTCATGCCCGCATGATGCGGCATATTTTTTGATTGCATAATGTACCTCTGCTTTTTATACTAGAGGAAAGAGAAGCAGTACGCGACAATCACATTGATATTCGTTAGCACTGTATTGATATGATACCGGATATACTAGCAGAAAATGAATATTACTCGAAAGAAATGCCAGACAGTCTGTTTGGTGTCGATATTTTTTTAAAATCCGATTTGAAAGCAGGCACAATATTCCGCAGGCACTGGCATGAAGAAATGCAGTTATATTCTTTTGTCTCGGGAAACGCATGTCTTGACTGTGCCGGACACTGTTTTACAGCAGAAGGAGGAGACATCGTCGTTATTAACAGCTGCGAACCTCATTTTATGAAAAGCAGTTCAGATAATCTTGCATTCTTTATTATACGGATTAATCTGCCTTTTTTGTTCAGCAGGCAGATTGATTTGTGTCAGACAAAATTCATCACACCGCTCGCAGAAAACAGAATTACATTCACAAATCTTATAACAGATGATAAAATTTTTTCCGCCTGTGTTTCAAAAATGATTACCGAATACAGCTCCCGGCAGATCGGATATGAACTTGCCGTAAAAGCTTCAATATATGAACTTATCACGCTGCTCATAAGAAACCATCTCTGCCGCATTATGACCCAGAAGGAGCTGTCAATAAAAACGGAAAGCATCAGACGGTTTGAAAATGTCCTGGACTATATAAATGCACATTATACGGAAAATATTGCCGTCAATTTTCTTGCCGGCAGGGCTCATGTGACCGTCCCTCATTTCTGCAGAACATTCCGGGAACTTACCGGAGACACATTCACCGGCTACATAAATAAACTCCGGCTGGAAAAATCAGCAGGCTTTCTGTGCGGAAGCCGGTTCACCGTTACTGAAATCGCAATTCAGTCGGGGTTTGATTCCATAAACTACTACAGCCGCCTGTTCAAAAAGCACTATCATATGACACCTACTGACTTCAGACGGAAAAACAATCCTGTAGTACCGACAAATCCTTTCCAGCCGTTGCAAAAATGAGAAAAACAGTATATTTTTCAAACGTATGAATGCACATATTCTGACATCGATTATATTTTCTGTCGGTATCGCACAGGGCCTTTTTCTCCTTTTTATGCTGCTCCATCATAAAAATAGAACGACGCATGCCGTGGTGATGGCTGTATGGATAGCATTTTTTATTGTTAATTTGATACTACAGTCTTTTGCTCATACCGGTATTATTTCCTGTACAAATTTTTCTGTCGTATTAACCACATTTTTCCCTTTTCTGTTTTCTCCCTTTCTCTTTTTGGCGTGCAAAACATTTCTTTCTATCAGTTTGTAAATGAATACCGGGTATGCGAAGCCCGGAAATTGTTATCCGATAAATCCATGAAAGGAACGACAGTTCTTGATATAGGTTTTTCCTCCGGATTTAACTCAAAGTCAGCTTTCAACGATGTATTCAGGCGTTCAACGGGAATGACTCCGTCAGAATTCAAGAAAAAAAGCGTCCAGGCTGCAGCGTCCGAATCAATAACCCCGCCGCAAGCAGCGGGGTATATTGTTCTCTAAAGGTATTGCAGTCGGGATTTAATACCCTTCATACGCCCCAAGGGGCGGGGTATTAAACCCTCCGCACGAATAAACAAAAGCGAAATTCCGTTTATCAGGACGATACACCACCCATAATTCCGCTACTGTACATCATCTCAAAGGAGGTACTGATGTACAATTTTTTACTTACTGCCGTACTGGCGGCAGTCGGAATACTTTTTTCGAACGGCAGGTGGATTATTCCGGCCGCGGCATGGCTTGCTCCGGTTTTTCTGCTCAGAATAACGAGGATGGTCAAAATCCGTTACCTTATACCGGTGTTTGCAGTTTACACCGTCCTGTATCTGATTATATTTACAAAAGTTGTTCCGCTTACGGGAATTTCATATTTTCTGACGGTTACCGCTATTGCAGGAACTTATTTTATTCCCTATGTCATCGACCGTATATTCTGCAAAAGGTTTACAGGCGTTATTTCCACACTGCCCTTTCCTCTTGCATGGACTGCGGTTGAATACGTTTCTGCACTTTTCAATCCTTTCGGAACATGGGCATCCGCTGCATACACCCAGTTTTACGTTCCGTCCGTACTGCAGACGGCGTCTCTGACCGGTCTCTGGGGTATCGTATTTCTTCTGGCCTGGTTCGCGCCAGTCGTCTTTACCGTGACAGGCGGTGGTAATGCATCACCGCAGGTGCAGAAAAAAACGGGTATGCTGTATGCAGTACTACTCGCCGCCGTTCTCTGTTTCGGTGGTGCACGTTTGAAGTTCCGTCCGGAAGCCGCGCAGACGGTATGTATTGCAGGTGTCAATGCCCTTCGGGAAGAAACAGACTCTCCCGCAGACTATTATTTTTCAAACACGGAAAAGGCCGCGGCTGCAGGGGCAAAGATTGTCGTGTGGCCGGAATTCGCCGTTAAGCCTGCGTCACGCAATGACGAAGCACAGTTCCTTGAGCAATGCAGAGCACTCGCAGCAGACAATGAAATTTATCTTGCTGCAACGGCGGGAACTCCGGCAGCAGGGGAAAAAGGCAAATATGAGAACAAAATAGTCATGATTGGCCCTGACGGCACTATCCTCGATACGTACCTGAAATCACGTCCGGTGCCGGGAGAACCATCCGTCCGTGGTTCCGGCAGACTCCCCGTGTTTACAACTCCGTATGGAAACATCGGTCTTGCAATCTGTTTTGATATGGATTTCCCCGCGCTTATCAGGCAGGCAGGGAAAAGCCGGACCGACATTCTTCTTGTCCCTGGTAATGACTGGAAGGCAATTGATCCGCTCCATACGCAGATGGCAGCGTTCAGGGCCGTGGAAAACGGATTTTCACTTGTCCGCATCACAGGCTCCGGCCGTTCCGCAGCGGTAGACAACCGCGGAGAAATACTTTCGCAAAGCGATTATTTTACAACGGACAGCAGCCTGCAGTTCGCACAGGTTCCCGTAAAGGGCGGACGGACAGTGTACAGTACGGCCGGAGATTATTTTGCCATTCTCTGCATTGCGGCACTCTGCTTCCTCGTGTTCATTTTTTTGAAAAGCAAAAAAAGAGGAATCATAACAGGGCTTATAATCTGTACTGCAGCGACAGGTGCATTTGCGGACACGAACGTCCACAGGACCGGAGAACTTTCATTCTTTGCCGCATCGACGTTTGCTTCGCAGGTTGATTACCGGCAGAAATTTGAATTCCCGGACAATCTGACAACGGATCGAATATGAACGGCTGGCGGTACAGCGGAAACTTCTTCATCGGATACCAGCTGCCATTTTATCCTGTCATTCCTGGCGCGTTTATTCAGGTGGAGCAGACATTCTACCACGGCGAAGCGGGATATGAAGCCGGATTTAAAAACTTCCGGGACTGGGTTATTGATGACGGCAATCCGGTACGTGTCAAATTTTCGGCGGCGAAAGTCATTCTCATGCTGAGATTTTAAAAGTACTGCACAGTATCACTCCGTACGGATAATAACTGTCAATGGTTCCGATTATCAGCATATCGTAATGACGGTAAAAGAAACCATTGACAGTAAACTGACTAAGGTCTATAAAGGCAGTAATGAATCAGCTTATTCTAAGCATTGAGTCACCGGATGATATAGATATTCGGCTCGAACATTATCACAGTATAGAACCTGTACGTACTGTGTTCATACAAATATACACTTCCATAAATGATAAAGAATGGCTTGAAAATCTTGCGGCCGCAGCGCTCAGACATTTCCCCGGAGCGGTTTTGACCGGAGCAACAACAAACGGCGAAATTATTAACGGATATACGACAACCGGCAAAACGGTAATGGCTGTTTCATTTTTCCGCTCATCGGATGTGGAACTGTTTACGCTCCCCTGCCGCCCCGGAGATGAAAAACATCTCGGTGAATGCGTCAAACAGAAGATAGAGCCGAAAATTGCACAGGCAGCGGGTATTATGCTGCTCTGTACGGCTGTCAGCATGAATTCGTCGGAATTCATCAAACCGATATCGGCACTAGACCCGGGCTGTCCGATTTTTGGCGGAGCGGCAGGCTATTACGACGAACAGGGAAAATCGTTCATTCTCTGCGGTCATACAGCATGTGATTCCGGAGTTGCCGTCATTATTTTCACGGGAAAGGATATTGCGCTGGACGTTTCCGTTTTTCTCGGCTGGAAACCGTTCAGTAAAGAAATGACTATAACTGCTGCACACGGAAAAATTGTAGAACAGGTAGACGGACTTCCGGCATTCTCGGTGTACCGCCACTATCTGGGTATTGAAAACAATACTGATTTTGCAGTAAATGCGGTCGGCTTTTCATTTCTTGTAAAACAGGAACACGGCTATATCGCCCGAGTCCCCTTTTCGGTAACCGAAAACGAAGGAATTACATTTGGTGCCGATATGAAGACAGGAGAAAAATTCAGAATCGGATATGCCGAACCTTTTGAAATAATGGAAGAATCACGCAGGATTCATGCAAGAATGCAAAAATTCAAGCCGGACGCAGTCTTCCTGTTTTCCTGCGGAACCAGACGGCTTCTTCTCAGTGACGACATCCAGCAGGAGACATTGCATTTTTCGCAGATTGCACCGACAACAGGATTTTATACTGCAGGAGAATATTTCCGCTCCGGTCCTGAAATAGAATTGTTTAATTCTTCAATTGTCACCGTCGGAATAAGAGAAGGCGAAAACCGGCAGGAAAACACACAGGATGAAAGCAACTGTGGAGCGGCTCCTGTTCCGCTTCATCAGCATATAAAAGCCGTCAGCTATTTCATCCGCTTTATCGAAACTGTCATGGGAGAACTTGAAGAGGCAAACAGGCAGCTTTTAAAACTTGCAACGGTGGACAAACTGACAGGACTTTATAATAGAAGAAAACTCGATGAAATATTTTCCTATGAAATAGCACGTGCAGAACGGCACGGCTCCTCATTTTCAATCATATTGACAGATATTGATTTTTTCAAAAAGATTAACGATAAACACGGCCACCTTACAGGAGACAAAATTCTCATTGAATTCTCCGAATGGCTCCGGTATACATTCATACGAAAGACCGATATCGTCGGACGGTGGGGTGGCGAAGAATTCTTATGCATTATACCTGATAATCAGATTGAACTGGCTAAGGAACTAGCGGAAGAATTCATTCACACTATTTCCGAGGCACCTTTCTCGGGCGGACTGCATATTACCTGCAGCGCCGGTGCAACGGCTTACTGTAAAGGAGATTCGATTCATACTATCATGTCGCGCGTCGATGAAGCTCTTTATAAAGCGAAGGAAGAGGGGCGCAATGCTGTCTCTACTTGTTAATTATACTGACAAAAACTATTAAGGCGACAAATGTTTTACATCATAAGAAGCATACAAAATTCAGGAAGTCCCCAATATAGCTAAATTAATCGCTTGCTATTGACATTTTCTTATTGTACTGCTATTTTGGCGGAAGATAGAGGACAACCTTGATAGAAAATGATACTTGCGGAGCATTAATCCGTCAAATCCATAATGCATTGGAAAAACGGTGTAATAATCAACTGCACAAAAAAGATATAACACTTTCTCAAATATCCACTTTGATTGAATTAATAAACTCACCTGCAGGAAAACTTACTTTTAAGGAATTGGAAAAACGTTTGTTACTTGCACAGTCTACTACTGCAGGTCTTATTTCCAGATTAGAACAAAAGCAACTTGTCTTAGTATCAAGCGATACTGAAGATAAAAGAATAAAATATGTTGAACTTACTAAACTCGGGAAGAAATATTATGATGAAGCCAAACAGGAAATGGATCAAACAGAAAAAGAACTTTTAGGAAATCTCACATATAGTGAAAAAAAGATATTTTTGTCCTTATTGCAAAAAGTAAATGAAAAAGTGAGCAACTTATAATATTTGTCTGAAATCAGTGAAAAAAGTATGATAAAATAATCGCAAGATATTAATCGTGTACGATTATAATAAAGGAGCAAAAATGGCCACCAAAAACTCTATGGACATCTTCAGTAAAGCATCGGTTCCGCAGGCGGTGTTTAATAACGCATTACCAGCAATGGCTGCAATGCTAATGGTATTAGTTTATAATCTGGCAGATACTTTTTTTATCGGACAAACACATGACGCATTACAGGTTGCGGCGGTTTCACTTGCAGCTCCCGTATTTTTGATGTTTATGGCAGTTGGTACGGCTTTTGGTATTGGCGGTACTTCAGTTATTTCAAGGGCATTAGGAGAAGGAAAGAAAGAGTATGCAAAAAAAGTCTGCTCTTTCTGTATGTGGGGATGTGTCATTGTCGGCGTAATCATGGTTGCAGTGTTTCTGATTTTTATGAACCCCATTCTTACATTAATTGGCGCAAGCTCCGATACATTTGGACTGGCAAAAACCTATTTATGTATTGTTGTTTGCGGCGGACCTTTCGTGTTAATTTCAAATTGTTACTCAAATGTTATACGTACTGAAGGAGAATCCGGTAAGGCTATGATGGGGCAGCTCCTCGGAAATTTGCTGAATGTCATTTTAGATCCTGTCATGATTTTAGGCTTCGGTTGGAACATTGCAGGTGCAGCTATCGCAACCTTAATTGGAAATGTTTTCAGTGCGGGATATTATATCTGGTACTTTCTACGCGGAAACTCCAGCCTTAGTATCAGTATAAAAGATTTTACTGTAAGGGACAAAGTTTGCAGCAGCGTACTGGTAATTGGCATTCCATCCGCATTAGGTTCTATGTTAATGAGCGTTTCACAAATCATTATTAACAGTCAAATGGCGGAATACGGAGATATGGCGATTGCCGGAATGGGTGTTGCTATGAAGGTTATAACTATTACAGGCATGGTCTGTATGGGTCTGGGACAGGGAATACAGCCATTGCTCGGATATTGCGTTGGTGCCAGGCTATGGAAACGTTTTAAGAAAATTTTTATTTTTTCCATTCTATTCGCTTTAATTCTGGGCGTTGTATTAACGGTTGTCTGCTATCTTTTTACAAATCAAATAGTAGGTGCATTTTTGACTGACGCTACCGCTTTTGGTTATGCTGTTCAATTTGCAAGAATTTTGCTTTCAACAAGTTCGCTGTTTGGTGTATTCTATGTCCTTACCAATACATTGCAGGCAATGGGTGCAGCCACCCCTTCACTTATTATCAACTTAAGCAGACAGGGAATTATTTTTATTCCTGCCCTGTTTATCCTGAAATCGGTTATTGGGTTGACGGGACTAATATGGGCACAACCTGTAGCTGACATACTTTCGCTGCTTCTTGCTGGCGTTTTGTATATATATACATTCAAAAATTTAAGCAAGCAGAGAATTAATGAGTTTGGAAAAACAGCCTGAATCATCATTCATCGACAACAATGAGCGAATTAACATGAGCTGCATAACCGTCTTTTGAAGTACTGTATGAATTAGGCAGTTCGTTCCAGATTCCGTCCTTCCAGTAGCCCGCTGCATATACATCGGAAGCGTTAAGAGCAACACCTCCGGCAAAAACACCTCTGTCAGACGCAACTATCGACGTAGCATATGCACTTTTTGAAGTATCGTAAGAATTGGATAACTCTGTCCATGTTCCGTTTTTCCAGTAGCCTGCAACACATATGTTTGAACTATTAATAGCATATCCGGCGGCATATATATCGTTTTCCAATATAGCCAGCGAAGTGACATATGCACTTTTTGAAGCATCATAAGAATTGGATAACTCTGTCCATGTTCCGTTTTTCCAGCAGCCTGCGATGCATACGCCGGAACTGTCGGATGCTCCCCCTGCCGCATAGACATCGTAGCCCGATACGGTAAATGCTGTAACATACGCGTTGCAGGATGTATCATACATATTGGACAATTCCTTCCATATTCCGTTTTTCCAGTAACCTGCTTTGCATACTCCGTTGCTGTCATCAGCGTATCCGGCAATAAAGATATCATCACCGGATACTACGACTGATGTAACATATGCGCTTCCGGCGGCTTCATATGCATTTTCCAGTTCGTTCCAATTCCCATTTTTCCAGTATCCTGCGTTGCACACTCCGGTACTGTCCGAAGCCCCTCCAGCCGCATATATATCGTTTCCCGATACGGTAAATGCTGTAACATACGCGTTACAGGAAGCGCCATAAGAATTAATAAGCCCCGTCCATGTACCGTTTTTCCAATAACCGGCGACAGATACTCCCATACCATCGTCTGCATATCCTGCGGCAAACATATCACTGCCGGAAATAACAATGGAGCGTACATATCCGTCGTAAAAACTATTCAAATTCGCAAGCGCATTCCATGTTCCGTTTTTCCAATAGCCGGGTATCCATACGTCGGAACTATCTGCGGCATAACCGGCTGCATAAACTTTTTCCGCCGTATCGGATGCTACATCAGAAACGGAAGGATTTGAACACGACAAAACCGTAAATCCGGAGAAAATGAGAATAATACACAAAATACAATGCAATCTGGTCGACAACATTTATCATTATTTTACCTCATAAATAATGATTTATCCTTAAATAGCAAAGGATAATCTGCCGTACCATATGTCATATATCGGAAATCACTTCACCTTCCGCAGTTTCAAATCGAGTGCCGTTTTCGCTTTTTCCGTGAGAGAAACAAACGGCATTTCGGACAACTGCACGAGCGGTGAATTCCGCAGAGGAACAGGAATTGCATCAGGATTGATTCCTGCCTGCCGGAGCAGAGCGAGACACTTTCTGCTGTCCATAAGATCGTTCACAGGACTTTCAATACTGTACAATTTTATGATGGAAATATCCGGCATATATGCATACTCATGATGTCCTGCATGCAGCATGATGCACGCATTCTCTTTTTTGCCGGGCAGCACAAGCTGCGCTTCCGCATCGAACGGAATATCGACCGACAAATCGAATTTTCCGTCTTTGTGCAGTTTCCAGTGAATTTCATACCGCCCTGCAGCGGAATCATATACCATATCTGTTTTTGTTATCCGGTAGTCGGGCAGAGGTTTTATGACGGCCTTTTTAAATCCGGGGGCACTTTCCACCGGGTTCAGTCCGGCGACAGCCCGGTATATCCATTCGACAATGGAACCGTACGCATAATGGTTGAGCGAGTTCATATCCGTTCCGGAAATCTTTCCGTCGGGAAGCACTGAATTCCAGCGCTCCCATACTGTCGTCGCACCCATTTTCACTTCGTAAAGCCAGCCCGGATACTTGTCGTTGAGCAGCAGTCTGTACGCCAGATTAGTATATCCGCAGGAGGAAAGGACGCTGCAGAGAAAGGGCGTACCGGTAAACCCTGTCTTCAGATATCCGTTGTTGAGCTGTATCTTTTCCGCCAGCTGATCGGCTGCACGCTGAAGCGACTTTTCATCAGGGGCTAATTTGAACTGCAGGCAGAGGACGTACGCACACTGGGTTGTTACGGCAAGCCTTCCTGTCGAAGTAAAATACTCGCTGCGGATTGCCGACAGTATTTCATCTTTCAGTTTTGTATATTTTTCCGCGTCGCTGTCCCGTCCGATAATGCGGGCACATTCCGCAGTAATACCCGCCGAATAATAATAATAAGCAGAGGCGATGAACGCATCTTCCGTTCCGCCTTTTACACCGGTTCCCGTTTCCGAATCGAGCGCGAGCCAGTCTCCAAACTGGAAGCCAGTGCGCCACAGTCTCGTACCGCCGTCCGCATCGTCTATACGCTTTACAAAGTCGACCCAGGAACGCATGCTCTCAAACTGTTCTTCAAGTATCGTTTTATCACCTGAGAACAGATACATGTTCCAGGGCATTATCGTCGCTGCATCTCCCCAGACAGCCGCTCCTCCTCCAAGTCCGAAGGAAGGAACGACGAACGGAACATCTCCATTACGGTGCTGCTGTTCCGACCACATATCACCAAGAAACTTGCGGTAAAAACTGAAGCAGTCGGTTTGAAAAAGCGCAGTCCCGGTAAAGACCTGCGTGTCTGCAGTCCAGCCCATACGTTCGTCGCGCTGCGGGCAGTCGGTCGGAATGTCGACGAAATTGCTCCGCTGGCCCCACTCCGCATTCGTTATAAGCCTGTTCACCAGTCTGTCGGAAGTCTTTATGCTGCCCTTTCTCTGAAATGCGCTGTGAATCGTGCATGCCTCAAACTTCATGAGTATGTCTTTGTTTGTAATACCTTCAACTTTTACATAACGGAATCCGTAATAGGTAAAGTGCGGCTGAACCGTATGCTCCCTGCCGTCAGAAATATATACATATTCGGCTTTTGCGGTGCGGAGATTCTCCCGGTAAAAATTTCCTTCCTGCAGAATTTCTCCGTACTGCAGACGGACTGTCTTTCCCCGCGGAATTTTTACAGTAAAACGGACAAAGCCTGCCATATTCTGGCCGAAATCGAGCACCCATTCATGCGCCGGCGTACGAATCAGCGCAGCGGGTTTTCTGGTACATTCTATTTCAACAGGAGGCGTTGTCTGCGGAATGAGTGCATCGAAATCTTTTGTGATGCAGACGGCCTTTTTATATACGGGCGCTTCCTGTACGGCCGGTTCAAATTTTTCTCCATCATAAATCGAGGCGAATGTTATTTCACTTTTCCGCACGCGCCACGAATCGTCAGTCGAGAGTATGGTTTCACTTCCTCCGCCGGTCTTCATATGCAGTTCTGCAAGGAGTTCATACCTGCTGCCGTATATTTCCGACTTTCCCTCATACCCGAACCTGCCCTTGTACCAGCCGTCTGCAAGATAAAATTCGAGTATATGTTTCCCGCTGCGTTTAAAAAAACGGCTTACATCATATGTCTGGTACTGAATCCTGTCGGCATAATTTGTACAACCGGGAGACAGGAATACGTCGGCGGCCTTTTTTCCGTCAAGGTATACATCGTATAAACCAAGTCCTGTTGCATACAGCCGTGCGCTCTCCGCCTGTTCTGCAGAAAATTCTTTCGTAAACACAGGCAGAACGTGTTTTGGGAAAGGAGACCCAATCCATCTGGCGCTCCATTTTTCGGAGAGTTTTGCCGTCTCAAAATATGTTACGCAGCCCGTTCCCTGTGCGCCGGTATCCGGCCACACTTCAACGCACACGTAATATCTTGTACGGGGAAGGAGTTTCAGCGGAAGTTTCGTCCCAAGAGAACTAACGGCTCTGCTTTTCCCTGTATCAAAAACAGGCTGCTGCATATCAGGAAAGAGTGAGACGCTGATACGCGCAGCTGCCTGTTTTATGCCCTCTGCGTTGCGTACTTTATAGGATACGACAACATCATTCAGTTCCAGTCCGACGGGACAACTGTTATGATTTATTTTTACATCATATATTTCCATACTTATTCTCCATTTTACAGATTTTTTCCGTTCCGGCTGATAACATTGCCATACCACCACCCGGAATCTTTGACAGTACGTTTCTGTGTTCTGTAATCGACGTATACAAGCCCGAACCGGTAATCATATCCGGAGCTCCATTCAAAATTGTCCATAATCGACCAGACGTGATATCCGATAACGGGAATTCCCTCGTCCACGGCTTTTTCCAGCCCGCGCAGATACCTGTGCAGGAAGTCAATGCGGTGCGTGTCATGCACACCGCCGTCAAGACTTGCAAAGTCGTTGTCTGCCATCCCGTTTTCGGTAATAATAAGCGGCAGGTGATACCTCTCGTACAGGAACTTTGACGACCAGTACAGTGTGTCGGGAATAACATGCCAGCCGTTTGCGGTCAGGGGGCAACCCTGAAAACCGTTTTCGTCATAGCCGCTGCTCTCAGAAACCTGACCTGATGTCGGCTGATAACAATTGTATCCGTAAAAATCAAGCGGCTGGCAGATAACTGCTTTTTCTTCCGGCGTAATGCGGGGAAGAAGGCTGCCGAACCGGGTGTACGCTTCTTCAGGATAATCGCCCAGTATAATAGGATCAGCCCACCATGAGTTGCTCATGGTAAATACTTTTGGAACTGCAAATGATTTCCGCCGGGCTTCTTCGACTGCTTCCGGTGAATTGTCCGCCGGTCTGTATACGTCTCCGGTGGGAGCCATGCCGACCTTCGGAGGAAGCTTCGCATTTTTCCTGATTTCCTGAACTGCCCGTCCGTGCGCAAGCAGTATGTTGCGGCTCATTTTAATAAGTTCTTCATCAGTCAGTTTAACTCCGGGAGCGAGGATGCCAAGCTGATATCCCAGTCCGACGAAAATCTGGTATTCATTGAACGTAAGCCAGTACTGCACGCGGTCAGAAAGCGCATCTGTAACGACTTTCGCATATTGCGCAAACCATTCAGGACTTTCCGGATTGCTCCATCCGCCTTTTTTATATAAAGCGGATGGATAGTCCCAGTGAAATAATGTTATCACCGGTTCAATACCTGCCTTCTTCAATTCATCGACAAGCTCCGAATAAAACGCAAGGCCTTTCTCATTAATGCTGCCTGTTCCATCGGGGAATATACGTGTCCAGCTGATTGAAAAGCGGTAACTTTTCAACCCTATCTGTTTCATAAGTGCAATATCTTCCTTAAACCGGTGATAATGGTCGCAGGCACTGTCACCCGTTTCGTCATGGCGTACATTCCCCTGTACATGTGAAAAATCATCCCAGATGTTCAACCCTTTCCCGTCTTCATTCCATGCACCTTCAACCTGATAGCTTGCTGATGAAGCACCCCACAAAAATTTATCCGAAAAAGCCACAGTATAGTCCTCCGTATTGCTGTATTGATTTATATTTTACACCTTATTTTCAATGATGCAACTTTTATTTATCCTTTTACGCCCCCTATAACAATTCCTTTAACAAAATTCTTCTGGAAGAACGGATACAGAACAAGAACAGGAAGTATGCCTATTACCGCAATCGCCATGCGTATACCGATGCTCGGCAGCGTTGCGGCAGAAAGATTTGACACAAGAGACGAACCGCTGCTTAGAAATTGTATGTCTGAAAGCATTCTGTTCAGAATATTCTGGATGCTGAACAGGGACGGATCTGTAAGATAATACAGGCCGTTCAGCCAGTCGTTCCAGTAATTAAGGCCGACCATAAGCATAAGCGTCGTGATCATAGGCTTAGACAGCGGTATGACGATAGACCACAAAATCCGGTATTCTCCTGCACCGTCTATACGGGCTGCCTCTATAAGCGAATCTGCTATATTCGACGAAAAAAACGACCGCATCATAATGACGAAAAAAGCATTCATCAGCAGGTTGGGCACGATAAGCGCAAACAGTGTATTTTTAATATGAAATATACCCGTATACATAAGATACGTCGGAACAAGCCCGCCGTTGAACAGCATGGTAAAAAAAACGATAAACGAAAACAACGGCCTGAATATCATCTCTTTTCTGGAAAGCGGATATGCAAGAAGCAGCGTTATGGAAATTGAACACAAAGTACCGGCAACGGTCGCAAGGACTGTTATTCCGTATCCGCGGAGTATTGCCTGCCCGTGACTGATAAGGTACTTATATGATTCCGCACTGAACTCCTTCGGGAAAAAATTGTACCCGTTCACCATAAGAGCTTTTTCGCTTGTTAATGATGAAGCAACAAGCAGTACAAACGGCATGACACAGATAAACGTCAGCAGTATCATAATCATGTTCAGCATAATCTGCTGTACTTTATTATTTTCAACCATAGTGTCCACTCCTAAAACAATGCGCTGTCTTTATCTATTGTGCGTACAAGTTTATTGACAGTAAGAATCAGAACAAATCCCAGTACTGCCTGATAAAATCCGGCCGCAGAAGCACGTCCTATATCATTAAGCTGCGTAAGGCCCCGGTACACATATGTATCGATTGTATTCGTCGCGTCCATGAGCATCCCTGAATTGAGCGGTACCTGATAGAACAGTCCGAAATCGGAATAGAATACGCGGCCAAGCTGTAATAAAACGAGTATGATTATCGTAGGCCGCAGTTCCGGAAGCGTTATGAAACCTATCTGTTTCCATTTTGACGCACCGTCTATTGATGCAGCTTCGTACAGCGCAGTATCGATTCCTATGACGGTGGCATAATAAATAATGCTTGAATACCCGAAGTTCTTCCATAAGTTTACTGCCGTAAGTATATACGGCCAGCGCTTTGGTTCAGTGTACCAGCTTACTTTCTTCATATTGAATACATGAACAAGCAGATTGTTCAAAAAGCCGTTATCCTGACTTAAAAAGCCGTACACAATATAACTGACCACGACCATTGAAATCAGGTACGGAATGAGAATAAATGTCTGATACGCTTTCTTCATCAACCGGCTTGTCAGTTCATTTAATATAATCGCTACAGCGACAGCCAGCACTGTTCCCAGAACGATAAAGGCAATGTTATAGCAAAGCGTGTTCCTTGTTATTACAAACGCATCTCTTGTAGTAAAAAGGAACCGGAAATTCTTAAAACCGCACCACGGGCTTTCCCATATTCCTTTTGCATAGTTGAACTTTTTAAATGCAACGATAATTCCGGCCATAGGTATATAATTATTAATCAATAAATATGCAAGACCGGGAATCATCATCGAGAACAGCTGCATTGTCGTTTTTATCCGCGTATGGTTAATTTTCTTCTGAAGCATGAGTTCTCCATTAAAGCCGGATATGAAAATCCGGCCTCAGCAGTTTATTATTTATTTTTTAAGAACTTATCGAGTTCCTGCTGTTTCAATGCAATGACCGCATCAATACCGGCAGATTTTAATTCAGCATCAGCCTGAGGGATGAATTTATCGGGATTAATTGAACCGCACAGAAGGGCTTTATAATATTTATTCATGACGTTTACGCAGGCGGTATACTGGTCTGTAATCGATGTCGAATCGAATAAAAAGCCTGCGGCTTTTGATACCGTTGCGCTTTTATTAAAAGCAACGAGTTCCCTGAAAAAATCAGGTGAACCGAGCGTATCAATCGGCGGTGTAAGAGCTGCATACGGATAAGACCAGTACTGAGCCGCCCCGCCGTATGTACTTGTCGTGGCATTAATGCCCGCGGGGTACGAAATAGAGCCGTCGCCGTTTTTTACGTAATGAACATTTTCAATACCGTCGATGAGCAGCGTCGCCAGGTCGGCATCGGTGTATAATGCCTGAAGCAGTGTCCAGCTTTCTTCGGGATGAAGCGAATTAACATTAATACCGTAGCTCAACGCCGAGTAACTGTTGCTTACCGTCCACGGTGCAATAATTTCTGCCGTCACTGTTCCGGGAACCGGTTTGGCGTTGGAATCATTGTTAAAAAAGCTGAATGCCTTTCCGTTTACGACGAGAGATTCTCCCGATTCACGGTTGCTCAGGGCATCAGCCATAATATATCCGGCTTCATACCATTTGCAGGTCATCCCGGTGAACTGTTTAAAATCAGCTGTATCAAATACATTCTGCACTTTAGTTGTCTGTCCTTTCTCCGGAAGGACACCTATCCATGATTCATCTCCCAGTCCGTCCCACATCCATCCGTTTACAAACGTATCGCCCGTCTGCGGAACCATGGCATATATTTCAGGATGAGCTTTATGGACTTTTGCCAGCACCGGTGTTATATCATCGAGCGTTTTTATCGATGAAACGTCTATCTTAAGTTCGTCGACAATTTTCTTCGACATATGCAGACAGAATTTATTTGCAAAATTGCGGAGGTTCGTAATCGAATAAAGCTTCCCGTTAACTTTTGTTCCCTGGAGTTCTACCGGAGACCATATCGATTTGAATGTATCACCTGACTTCGCATAATAATCATCAAGTTCAAGCAGCTGCCCGTTTGCAACAAACGTGGAAAGCGGTGTTCCGAACAGCGGTAGAATGTCGCAGTCGGTTCCAAGCAGCAGCAAATTAGTCTGCTGCTGCCAGGAGCCGAAGTCAATATAGGTCAGTTTTACATCAATGTTGTAGCGTTTTTCAAGAATTTTGTTCATTTCATCCTGCACTTTCTGCGCGTCGGAAAAATCATATGCTTTCAGAAGTACAAGATTAATGTGCACCGGTTCCTTTGAAGATTTTTTTGCAGCTGTTGAATTTGACCTGCTGCACGATACCAGCATCAGCCCCAGAAGACATGCACAGACCGTAACAGCCGTGTAACTCCGTTTTCTTTTCATAGTTTCCTCCTGTATATCATCAGGGGACCTCAAAAAACCGATGTTTTTCAGGTCTCCATTACATATAAAAGTGTAAGTCGCTCAGAATGGAGTCCGCTATAACAAATGTGACCTGTTTATATTCTTTTTGTTACATTCCTGTATTCCTGCGGTGTCATGTGTTCTTTCTGCCTGAATATTTTGGAAAAATATGAAAAATTATCATAACCGGTTTTTGAGGCTATAACGCTGATTGAAAAATTTGTTACGGCAAGCATTTCTTTTGCATATTCTATTTTTCGGTTGGTGACATAGTCTTTAAACGTAAATCCCGTTTCTTCTTTAAACAATCGTGAAAAATATTCTTCATTCAAATACACCGTCTGAGCAACTTCTGTCCGGCTGATGTTTCTGCTTATATTTTCTTCGATATATTTTTCTGCCTGCTCTACACGGCTCCGGCTGTTTTCCCCTGAAGCAGACTTGAGTATATTCAGCAGTACATCAACCGCATGCATGAAGCTGCTGTATGTTTTGTATGAACTATCAAGATCATTTTTTGTATACGTTTCCAGCAGATAATAGGAAATATCCCGCCCGCTTTTCTGCAGAACTTCGTTTACTGCAGTTATGAAAAGGTAATCAAGTATCTGCATCAGGGATAATGTAATTTTACCTTCAGAATCGGCTTTCCTGATAAAAAGCCGTATTTCCTCTTTTATGACTAATCCGTTTCCATTTTCAAGGATACCTGCCCAGCGTTCCGGATGCAATGAATACAGGTAATCCCTTGAAACATCAGGTACTGGCTGCAGTTTCATAATTCCTGTTTTCTGCATGACGTTATTCTCGTGCATACTGTGCAGCTGCCGTATCTGTCCGGAAAAATCAGCATTGCAGACTGTTCCCGTATATACGGCAGTTTTGATATGAAGCTCCGCATCCAGAGCGGAAAAAACGGATACCATTTCTCCGTACAGTTCCTGCTGCTGCAAAACCTGTAGCGGACCGTAAAAAAGGACAATATAGTCGCAGTATGTTATTTCCATAGCAATGACGGAAATATTCTTTTCCGGCGCAAAAACCGATTTCACGATTTTTTCAATTTCCTGACGGATGCTGTGAGTACACTCAGCAACAAAAGCAATCTCTACAGGGAAAAAAACGCCGTCTTCATATTTCTTATCAAATAAACCTGCAAGTCTGTTATCTGTATTTTTTCCGCCGGAATTCTGCAGCAGGCGCACTCCTGCAGTGTTTATTAATTCCTGCCGGTCTCCGGAAAATTCCCTGCCGGTATCTTTTTCCTTTATTTTAATAATTACGTTTTTAACCGTTTGAGCAATCTCTTCATACCGGCACGGCTGAAGGATGTATTCAAAACTGCCAAGCCTGAGCGCCTCCTGTGCGTATGAAAAATCAGCATGAGAGGTGAGAAAGACGCATTGTGTTTCGGGACTTATCTCCCGCACATATCTTAATAACGACAGTCCGTTTTCTTCGGGCATTTCGATATCCGAAAGCATAATGTCGATGCGCCTGCTGTTGAAAACTGTACGGGCCTCTTTTGCGCTGTATGCAGTAAATACTTCATCTACTCCCAGTTCCTTCCATGCAAGATTGTTATATATACTGTCAGCAACAGCCTTCTGGTCATCAATAACAATTACATTCATATCATTCACCTGCCGTCTCACAGGGGATAATCAGCTCACTGTACGCTCCGCCAAGATTCGTAAAATTGAATTCTGCTTTATTGCCGTAAAAAATCCCGCATCTCTTTTTTACATTCTGTATGCCTATGCCGTTGTGTCCCGTATCCGCTTTTTTTCCGGTATCATCGCTGTTTACCGTTTCTAACACTTCCTCAGGATACCCGTTGCCGTTATCCCGTATAATTATATCGACAAGCATATTCTCTTCACTCTGCAGCAATACAGCCTTTATCTGAATCTTCAGACAGTCGTCCGTTTCCGATAACACTGCGTGCTTATATGAATTCTCCACGAACGTCTGAATCGTCATAATAGGAATAAGGCAGTGTTCTATTTCCGAATCAACATGAATGCTGCACCAGACTTTTCTCACGGAGATAATCGACTGCATATTCAGGAACGTACGGACCATGCTGATTTCTTCCTTCAGTTCAACTTTTTCCGTATCAGAACGGAGCAGATACCTCACATATTCTGAAACTGCAAGAATATACTGCTGCATTTCCTCTTTATCGTTTTCCATCGTCATTGCATTCAGAGACTTCAGGCAGTTTAAGAAAAAGTGAGGCTTCAACTGCATCTGCAGATACTGCAGTTGTGCACGCTGTTTGTTAATTTCATCCTCATACGATTTGATTTTAAGCTGCTGGATCTCCAGAACAAGTGCATTAAAAGCTGTCTCGACGTCATAAAATTCCTGATACTCTTCAAACCCGTCAAGAAGATTCAGCCTGCCGGATTTGCGGATTGTCGTGATGGAAGCAGTAAGGCCGGAGAGAGGCTCCATTATGTCATGTTCCAGCATACGGGAACTCTTTATTACAAAAAGGAAACCTGCACAGGTAATGGCAATAAGCAGCAGTATTCCGAAAGGAAGTTCCGTAAAGAGATAACAGGGGAGCACGCTGCACACGGTAAGATTTGCAGGCTCAATCGTTTTGTAATAGACAGAATAAGTCCTGTACGTATATCCGGCAGTGCCGCTTTTTTCAGGAGACACATTCCGGGTCAGATGTATTTTTTCAGCAAGCTCTCTGTTGTTCAATGCAGTTTGTCTGTACAAAAGTATGGATTTTCCTCCATCAGATTCCTCAAACGGTATTTTTGCAATTACGGCAACCAGCGCTTTTTTAGTGCGGTAAAACCGTACAAAATAATATTTATCCGCAGTTAAAATAAACGAACTTCCGTCATCGAATATCTGCGTCATGTTTTTTTTCAAATTGCCCAATATGTCGTTTACGTCTCTGCTGCTGATATCTGCCTGGAAAACATAGTCATTCCGCACGCCGGATTTGTACATGCACACAATGCCGGCCAGGTTGTCGTACAGCCTGATATATGATTTCATCTGGTTATCGAGATCGTACATTGCATTAAATACTGTTTCAGGATCTTCTGTAACAGACAGAGTTACGAATGTCTGATTCTGAATAAAATACCGTGTAAGTATCTGTGCTGCATTTCCGATGGATAAATCAATCTTTGTATAATATGAAAGAAAATGTGCCTGACGGATTTCCCTCTTTCTTTCAGTATATTTCAGGAAAACGTAATAATCCAGGATTACGAGCAGAGCCATCACAGTAATATACATAGCAAGCGTTATCTGTCTGAGCCGTTTCTGTACGCTTTTTCTATGGGTTTTGTACATACAGGACGATTATACCATACATTCCCGTATTACAAAAATTTTAAAGCACGGATACCGTCCCGCGTGTCAGCAAAAGCGAATGCTGCATCCTGAATTCCGTCGGAGTGCATCCCTTGTACTTCGAAAATATTTCCGTATAATAACTCGGACTGTTAAAGCCGCACGAATAGGAAATGTCCGTTATATTCCGTGTCGTGTCGAGAAGCAGATTCATGCTCACCTCGAGGCGGTAGGAATTGAGAAAATCATTGGGAGTTTTATTAAAATACCGTCTGAATATGCGGCAGCAGCTGCTCCTGCATACGGAACCTGCCGCGGCAATGTCATCAAGCGTTATACGGGACATATAATTTGTATAAATAAAACGCACCATCTGTTTCTGTACTGCAATATCCCTGTCAATTTTTTTTCCCTGCAGTTCGGAATACGGCTTAAGCAGCTTGAACCACTCGGTCCAGAAAATCTGAAGTTCGCTCAGTATTGCAAGTTCAAATCCCGTTGCCTGAATCTCATTCAGCCTGATGACACTGTCAAAAATTGTTATGATTTTTTTCTGCGGTTCTTCCGCAGCAGAAAGATAATAATACGGTATGGAAATGTTTTCGATAACCGGTTCTATATACTTGTGCTGCAGTTCCTGATTGGCAGCAAGCAATTGGGGTTTGAAAACGACACAATAAAATTCATTGTCGGTCCCGTCGTCGGAATAGCCGTAATGCATCTGCCGGGAATTAACAAGCAGCCCGTCGTGCTCATGAATCATAATTTTTTTACCGTTCACGTTATACGCCATATGACCTTTCCGCATGCCTATGTATTCGATATCGTCATGCCAGTGGCAGAGGCCGGAAAGGTGTAAATACGAAAATATCCTTTCTTTACAAATGTACAGGGGAATTGCAGGATTGTTGTAATGAAGGATTTCTGATGAATCCTTCATAAGGTCCAGGTTTATCATAATGTCTCCCGTAATATACTAGTATAATAGCATAAACAGGAGCACCGGAAACTATGATTTTTGTCTTTAAAGTTTATACCTTCAGTGAAATATGCCGCTGCCAGAGTGCGAGCAGCGGGAAACCTATTTCAAGAGGAAGAAACAGCATATACAGGAGCGGCGGTCTGCCGCATGTTACAATTGATACTATACGTCCTATTCCTCCCATGAAAAACAATACGGACAATCCCCACATGACATTCGTTTTTTTCGTAACATTGATAATCATCCATATCAGTATAAAACCGATTCCGAACCACAGACCGTTGTAAAATCTGAAATTACTGTCGAGCAGGAGCAGTCCCTGAGTAAAGGCAGGATTATCGGGAAGTCCGTAATAATAATTAACAGCCCCGTACCGGTACCCGAGCCAGCCCGAAAAAAAACAGAGAACGCAGATTGCGCCCAAAACAATTCTAAAAGACAGTTTACTCATTTTACACCTCCATTGGTAATCATCATATCAGCAGCTGATAGCCCTGCTTCGGGATGACGTGCACGGGCTGCAAGGCAGGAACCGGATACAGCCTCCCGGGGACACCAGGTAAAACACGCGCCGCACTGGTCGCAGGAATGAAGCCACACAGGGCGGCCGTTTTTTAAAACGATATTACCCGCTGCGCAGACACGCATACATGTTCCGCAGCCATTACACTGGCCGCTCACCCGGAACTTACGGTCTTCCCCGCCGATAAATAAACGTGACACCGGATTAATCAGCCCCGTAAGCAGAATTCTGTCGGATACACTTCCCCTCTCCCATTCAACGGCAGCCGATGACTCTACAGCTGCCGCAATTTCAGTAATATGCGGAGGAAACAGCGATTCATCTGCGGCTGCATGCGCTTTCCGCTCAATCGTAAATCCTGCATTCAGCTGCATACCGCGGCGGTGCAGGATTTTTTCAAACTGTGTCAGCGTTGCACACGGCATGCCCATGTTCAGCGCAACGGCAAATACATACCGTGGTACATTCTCCGCCGGATAAGCGGACAGATACTGCCTGACGGAAACGGGCACCCCGAAGTTGATGACGGGAAAAACAAAACCAACCGTATCTGCCTGTTCGGGAATACTGCGCCCGGAAAAGTGTTTACCAGTCATCGCAGCAGGCCTGTCAGCTTTAAGCAGCCGGGCTAATTCCCGTGCCGTATGAAGCGATCCGCCCCTTCCTGAAAAGTAGTAGATTTTAGTCATTAAACCTCCTATAATTATATCAGAGTATACTAAATACACTAAGGTATACTAAGTATACTTCGGTATACATAAAAAAAGCACTAATGTCAACATCCGGAGACCAATTTGGATACATCAGAACGACGGGATATGGAACGAAAGGCACGCGAAAAAAGCATTATTGATACGGCGGAGCGGCTTTTTCTTGAAAAAGGATTTGAAGTTTCCTCCATGGAAGAAATTGCGCGCGCAGCAGGTTTTACAAAGCGGACCGTTTATCAATATTTTTCAAGTAAAGAGGAACTGCTGTTCGCCGTAGCTGTACGGCAGCTTTCCAAAACTGATTTTGCGCCGCTCCCCGACAAACAAAACAGGACAACAACAGCGCTGGAATGGCTGAGAAAATCATGTGAGGATTTTTTCCTGACCTGCCGTGAAAGTCCTGTTGAAACGACGTTTGTCAGCAGAGCCTTTTCTATTATGGATTCGGCAGCGGAAGGAACATGGAAATCCGTATTCGAAAGCAGAACTATGGAATATTACCGGACTATCATGGTATCCATGCAGGAAGGAATTGCAGAAGGTTCTATGCGTGCCGATCTTGATCCGGTAAAAGCGGCATTTGCCTTTCTCTGCGTGCTCACCGATTTTGTTAAATATCTATCTGCGGACACCGGCAAAAAAAGCGTCTATCGTCCGATGCCGGCAGCTGAACTCTTTCAGTATTCGCTGGACATGCTCCTGCAGTCGACAGCATCATAACGTAATCAGGCAGATGTGTATCCGGTTGTTTTCAATATACGATTGTTATAGATTTTGCGACTAAACTGGTAGCGCCCTGAAATCAGACAGTACTATAGTAATATGAGAATGTACCGTTCACGCGGAATTACAGGGGGAGCAATGAAAGAAAAAGATGAAAACGGCACGCAGCCATCTGTTGTCACAGAGAAAGTCGAAAAACTTTTAAAATGCATGAGCCTGGACGAAAAGGCAGGCCAGCTTGCCCAGATCAGCGGAGCTCCATGGATGACAGGAAGCGGCAGCCCGGAAAACTATATCAGGGAAGGACGGGCTGGTTCGGTACTCTGGCTGAACGATATAAAACGAATCAATGAATTACAGCGTATTGCAGTGGAAGAAAGTCCTTCCGGCATTCCGCTCCTCTTTGCACTCGACGTAATCCACGGATATAACACGATTTTTCCCGTTCCGCTCGCTATGGCTTCATCATGGGATCCATCTGTTGCGGAACAGTCACAGGCAGCGGCGGCGGCAGAGGCTCGTGCTGCAGGCCTCCTCTGGACATTTGCACCCATGCTCGACATTGCGCGCGATGCCCGCTGGGGACGCATTGTAGAGGGAGCGGGCGAAGACCCGTTTCTGGGAACAGCGATGGCTGCCGCCCAGGTCAGAGGATTCCAGGGAACGGATATCTCCGGTTCTGAACAAATCATCGCATGTGCAAAACACTTTGCGGGATACGGAGCAGCAGACGGAGGACGTGATTACGACCCGGTGTATCTCCCTGAAACACAGCTGCGCAATGTCTATTTTCCGCCGTTCCTTGCAGCGCTCAAAGCCGGCGTCGGTACATTCATGAGCGCGTATATGGATTTGAACAACGTTCCCGCCTGTGCCAACCGCAGGCTGCTGCACGACATACTGCGTGGAGAATGGAATTTCACCGGCTTTGTCGTAAGCGATGCCTTTTCCGTTAAAAACCTTATTACGCAGGGGCATGCCCGCGATAAAAAAGATGCCGCACTGCGTTCGTTCAAAGCCGGTCTGAATGTAGATATGGCATCAGGCTCCTATCTTGAGCATATCCCGAATCTGGTGCGGAGCGGAGAAATTTCAGAAGAGGAACTTGACGAAATGGTCCGCCCCGTTCTGGCTCTCAAGATACGGTCCGGTCTTTTTGAACACCCGTACACCGACGAAACACTGCTTGAAAGGGTAACAGCACGGCCCGGCCAGCGTAAAACCGCAAAAAGGGCAGCCGTACGCTCAATGATCCTGCTGCGCAACGAAGCCGGACTCCTGCCTCTTTCCAAAAAGCTTAAAAACATAGCAGTTATCGGACCTCTTGCAGATTCAGAGGAAGCGACTGAAGGGCCGTGGATGGTCTTCGGGCATACACCTGCGGCAGTGACCGTTTTACAGGGAATTACAGCCAAACTGCCGGATGCAGTCGTGACGTATGCACCCGGCCCGGAAATCTACCGGCAGACGCCCCACCCGTTCGGCGAGTCCGATACTTCAGAAAAGAAACCGGTTCAGACGGCGGAGGAAGCTGAAAGAGCGTTCAAAACGGCTGTAGAAACGGCAGAAAGGGCGGATATGATTGTCATGGTACTCGGCGAAAATGCGGACATGGCCGGAGAATTCGCTTCCTGCGCGTCGCTGGATTTACCAGGACGTCAGGAAGAACTGCTGGAAACTGTTTACGCACTCGGAAAGTCCGTCGTCCTCGTCCTCCTGAACGGACGCCCGCTGAGCATCAACTGGGCTGCGGAACATATCCCGGCCATACTTGAAGCATGGGAACCAGGTTCCGAAGGCGGCAGCGCCGTTGCGGACATTCTGTTCGGTGATGCAAATCCGGGCGGCAAACTGCCGGTGACTTTCCCGCGCAGCAGCGGCCATGCACCGCTCTATTACGCCAGGACATTAACGCATGCACCGGAAAGCAGCCCGGATTACCGTTCCCGCTACTGGGACAGCCCGACTACTCCGTTATATCCGTTCGGCTTCGGCCTGAGCTATACGACATTTACAATCGGAAACATCGCGTTGTCGGAAAAGACGATAAAAACAGGCGGCTCACTCACGGTAACCGCAGACGTACAGAATACCGGAAAAATGACAGGGGACGAAGTCGTACAGCTGTACATTCACCAGAAATGGGGAAAGGATTCACGTCCTATGGAAGAATTAAAGGGGTTTGAACGCGTCTCTCTTGAACCGGGAGAAACAAAAAAAGTTGCTTTCAAACTAGGTCCGGACGAACTCCAATACTGGAGTACCAGTGAGGGCCGGTGGATTCAGGAACAGGCAGCTTTCGATGTCCGGGTCGGATCGAGTTCGCTTGCAGAACTCCATGCAGATTTTGAAGTGACAGGATGATAGAAAGGCGCTCAGTATAAAAAAACGCATATATCCGATTGTTATAGAAACAGCGCCAAAAATGGGAGCGGACAGCGGGTTACTGCTATTATACTGATACTCATGGATAATATAACACGCAGAGACGCAGGTCTCCCCTACATTTCGGACGATGCTGTTTTTAAGCAGCAGGCAGAAACACGCAGAATCGTGCAGGAACTGAATACCGCCGATTCCTCAGATTTTGAACTGCTCGGCAGCATAGTAAAACGGCTTATTCCGGACAGCGGAGAATGCATTTTTATAAATCCGCCGTTCCGCTGTGATTACGGCTTCCATATTAAGGCAGGTAAGAATCTGTATATCAATTACAACTGCGTCATACTCGACGTTGCACAGGTTACAATCGGAGACAACGTCCAGATTGCGCCGAACGTTGCAATCTATACGGCAGGCCATCCGGTACATCCTGTATCACGCAATTCGAAATATGAATACGGCATTCCGATTGTTATAGGAAACAATGTATGGATAGGTGGAAACACTGTCGTCTGTCCGGGAGTGACAATCGGGGACAATGCGGTCATCGGAGCAGGAAGTGTCGTAACAAAAGATATTCCGCAGAATGCTATTGCAGCCGGCAACCCGTGCAGGGTTATACGTACCATAACAGAGGCAGACAAAAAATATTACTACAAAAACCGGGAGTTCGACGAAGAGGCTTGGACTGACATCGAAAAAATGACCGGTGAAACCAGTAATGAAACTGTTCTATAAAAAACTGACGGGTCTTGTACTGCCGATTGCATTTCAGAATTTTATGCTCTCTCTGGTAAGCGCAACCGACGCAGTCATGCTCGGCAAACTCAGCCAGAATACGCTTTCGGCAGTTTCACTTGCGTCGCAGATTACGTTTGTCCACAGCCTGTTTCTTGCAGCTCTTACCATAGGAATGACAATACTTGTCGCGCAATACTGGGGAAGCGGAAATAAAACTGCGGTAGAAAAAATCACGGCTCATGTCATGTTTATTTCGGAAATTATATCGGCCGCTTTTTTTATTGTATCAACTGCATTCCCCCGGGCACTCATGACACTATTCACTTCCGATGCTGAACTCATAAAATCGGGTTCAACGTATCTGAAAATCGTCGGCGTATCATATATGCTGTCGGGCATTTCGCAGATTTATCTGTGTGCGATGAAGAACAGCGGACATGCGGTACGGAGTATGATCATCAGTTCAACAGCAGTATTGCTGAACATACTGTTCAATGCGTTGTTTATTTTCGGGCTGGCAGGTCTTCCTGCCATGGGAATTGCAGGTGCGGCGCTTGCTACAGTTCTCTGCAGGGGAATAGAGCTGTTCTGGACTGTCGGAGAATCGCTGGGTAAAAACAAAATCCGTTTCCGCCCTGCGTACATCTTCAGAAATGAGAAAAATCTGACAACAGGTTTCCGGCGGTATACGGCACCCGTTCTCGGCAATGAACTTGTATGGGGCTGCGGTTTTACCATGTACGCAGTAATCATGGGCCATCTCGGGACCGATGCTGTGGCGGCAAACGCGCTGGTAAATATTGTTAAAAACCTGATTGTCTGCTTCTGCATGGGAATCGGAAGCGGCGGCGGCATCATCATCGGAAATGAACTTGGAAACGGAGAACTTTCTCTTGCGAGGAAAGACGGCGATACGCTTCTCCGGCTCTCTGTTGTAAGCGGCATTCTGACGGGATTAGTTCTGCTTGCTCTCTCTCCGTTCATCGTCAGGACGATGGACCTGAGCACGCAGGCAGCATACTATTTTAAGGGCATGAGTATATCCTGCGCATGCTACATGGCGGGAAAAGCTGTTAATACATCACTTGTGGCCGGAATATTCTGCGCAGGCGGAGATTCAAAATTCGGGCTCATATGCGACAGTATTACAATGTGGCTTGTAACCGTACCGCTCGGGTATATAACCGCATTCATTCTGCACTGGCCGGTTATTGCAGTTTTTGCCGTCGTAAATATGGACGAACTCATCAAACTGCCTGCGGTGCTGATTCACTATAAAAAATATAAATGGGTACAGAATCTGACAAATACGGTGTAATCACACATCTTATTTATGCTATACTATTCCCCATAAAAAAGGAACTGCATGTATGATACGCGTCACAGGACTTGAAAAATCATTTGTCTACAAAAAAAAGGAACTTGGACTCAAAGGATCAATCAGAAACTTTTTCGGCGGAACGACAGAGACAAAAACCGCCGTCAACAGAATATCGTTTGAAATCGGCACAGGCGAAATCGTCGGCTTTCTGGGACCGAACGGTGCGGGAAAAACGACAACGCTAAAAATGCTTTCGGGAATTATGTATCCCTCTGCAGGTTCTGCCGATATTCTGGGATACACACCCTGGGATGGAAAGAATGAGTTCAAGCGGCAGATTTCGATTGTACTCGGCCAGAAAAATCAATTGTGGTGGGACCTTCCCGCGAACGAATCGCTCTTTCTGAATAAATGCATTTACAACATCGACGACGCCCAGTATACGAAAACGCTCGACGAACTGACGGAACTGCTGGACATAAAGCAGCTGCTTGAAGTGCAGGTGAGGAATCTGTCCCTCGGTGAACGCATGAAAATGGAACTTGCCGCCGCACTGCTGCACAAACCGAAAGTCCTGTTTCTTGACGAGCCGACAATCGGCCTTGATATTTTTGCACAGAAAAACATCCGCGAATTCCTCAAGTATTACAATCAACAGGAAAAAATCACGATGATGCTTACAAGCCATTATCTGGAAGACATTGAGGCGCTGTGCAGGCGTACAATCGTAATCAATCACGGCTCGATTGTGTACGACGGAGCAATCGACGCGGTAAACAGCAGGCTTGCAAACAAAAAAATTATTAAAATACAGACGCTTGATGCGGTTAGTCCTTCGGAGCAATGGAAAATACGTTCCTCGGAAAACGGGACGACCGTGCTGGAAGCGGATAAGGGACAGACAAATGCGGTTGTGAGCAGTCTGCTGAATACGTACGACATAAAGGATTTTTCCGTTGAGGATGTGCCTCTGGAAGAAAGCCTCGGAATGCTGTACACAACGGGGAAAGGCACAGATGGAAGCATATAAACAGGTATTCCGGCTCGGGCTCATGAAAGCCTTTCAGTACCGTGCAAATTTTTACTTCGGGCTTACAAGCATTTTCTTTCCGCTGTTTATACAAATTTTTCTGTGGAAAGGAATGTATGCGTCTGCTGCCGGCGGAGTGCTGTACGGCTACACATTTCCGCAGATGATTATGTATGCGTGTTTTGCCTGTCTCCTTGCGAAAATCATATCTCCAGGTTTCGCTTATGAAATAAATGAAGACATAAAAAACGGCGGACTGGCAAAATACATCGTACGTCCCGTTAATTACAAACTATACCGGTTCTTTGAATTCCTCGGAGAAAAAACGAGCCTTATCCTCTGCTCCATATTTCTGCTGCTTATTATATACATAGCAGGCGGATATATTGTGTACCACACAATAAACATGATTCGTTTTGTTATTTTTCTGCCGGTCGTCTGTCTGGCGCTCGTACTGAACTTTTCAATTTTTTATGCAGTAAGCGGGCTGGGATTCTGGATGCGCGAATCGTCGGGAGTGTTGTTCATCATTTCCCTCGTCGGAAATATCATAAGCGGCGGAATTTTTCCGCTTGATATTTTCCCGCACACCATGCAGATATTTTTTAGAATACTTCCGTTCTCGTATACAAATTATTTTTCCGTTTCCATTCTCTGCGGAACGGCGCAGCCCCTGCAGATACTTAACGGAATTGCATTACAGCTTATCTGGATAGCCGTATGCTGGGGACTGGGAGAACTGATTTGGAAAGCAGGAATGAAAAACTATTCCGCCGTCGGAGGCTGATATGAAATATCTTTCATTATACGGACATTTTGTAAAAAACAGTTTGATTGCACAGATGGAATTCAAAACAAATTTCATCATCGCCATGTGTACGGAAGTTGCGTTTGTTTTTGCAAAGTCATTGTACGTCATCGTCCTGTTCACGGCAGGGCTCACCATAAACGGACTTACGCCTGAGCAGATGCTCATGTTTATAGGCTCATACACGTTAATCACGGGCATTATGGATTCGGTTTATTATCCGAACATCGCGTCCATTCCCGAATACGTGCGCATGGCAGAGCTTGATATGTATTTAACAAAACCGGTCAATTCGCTGTTCATGATTTCGTTCAGAAAATTCGATCTCGGCCTCGGAATTCCAAATTATGCAGCAGGTATTACCATGATAGTAATTTCATGGGTAAAATGCGGCGTTCCTTTTACTGCCTGGAATATACTCGGATATCTTTTCTTTACGATTATCGGATGCATACTGACATATCCCGTTCTCCTCATCCCCGTTCTCGTATCATTCTGGACAATTAAATCAGATTCCCTTATGGACAGTATCTGGGCGCTGTGGGATTTTAACAACATGCCTATGACAATTTACAACCGTACGGTACAGCTTGCAGGTGTATTTATTATTCCCATTTTCATCATTACTAATTTCGCGCCGATGTTCGTCTTCAAAATTCTTCCGCTGTCTTATATTCTGTACGCGCTTGCAGCGATTCCGATATTTTTCGGAATCGCCCTGTTCATATGGAAACGAGCCTTGAGGCGATATTCAAGTGCAAGCTGCTGAGACGACTGTCCGTTCCTCATATCCTCCATTTCTTACCTTTAGTCAATGAAATGCAGTCCTCTCTGTGATACACTCGTATTCAGGAGGATATACAATGAAAACAAGCGGCAAAACAGCGGAAATGCATTTTAAATCGAACAGAAAAGCGGCAGTTATTACAGGATTGAGCCTGCTGCTCATGGCAATCGCAGCGGGTATTGCCTACGGGTATCTCCACAGGCAGATTGTACTACCAAATGATGCGGAAGCCACCGCGCAATCAGTACTGCTGCATAATACGAAATTCCTGATTGAAATCGTATTATGGTGGATAATTTTTTTACTTGACGTAACAGTTTCACTCTCGTTGTTCTTTTTTTATAAAGAAACTAATCCGGCATTATCCGGAACCGCTATGGGGTTCCGTCTCTTATACGCTCTTATTCTCGGAGCAGCAGTTTCTATGCTGATGACCGCACCGGGAGCCGGAAAAAATGCGCTTGAACATATAGTCCTGTTTGAAAAAGTCTGGTCGGCCGCATTAATACCTTTCGGGCTGCATCTGATTTTACTCGGCGTACTGGCGGTGAAATCGGAATTTACCCCGCGCCTTCTGTCTCTGCTGATAATTTTCAGCGGTGGCTGTTATGTACTGCTGCATTCTTTCAGTCTGTCGGAAAGCACCTTATTAATGCACCTGTCGTCGGCTGCAGAACCGATCCTTTCAATTCCTATGGCGCTGGCGGAAATACTACTTGCGGTCTGGATGCTCATCGGTGCCGTTCCGCGGCGGAAGAATCATGCAGCCGCCGTTTGATACGGCTGAGAGATTCAGGATTCATACCGAGGTAACTTGCAAGCTGATGCTGCGGAATGCGGGCTGCGAGTCCGGGCCGGTCTGCAAGAAATTCCAGGTATCGTTTTTCGGGTGACATAGACCGGAAACGTATTTGTTCTGTCTGATTCTTTTCAAGATCATCTTCCAAACCTCTTTGGATTATCTGCTTCAATGCAGGATTTTTGTTTCCGAGCTCTTCTTCTTTCTCCAGGTCGCCTTCAAGCAGTATGCAGTCTTCTATACATTCTATACTGTACGGAGAGGGCTTCCTGAACCTGTAGCTCTGGAGTATCGTCACCGGTTCGTTTTCGATTATGAAGCCGGATGTATTCTCCTTTCCGTCATCGTCAACAAAAAATATTCTCAGGCATCCTTTCAGTACAAAATAACAGTTATAAGCAGTATTCCCCTGTCCGACAAGCAGCGTTCCCTTTCCGTACCTTTTCGGATGCAGTTCTTCAATAATCTTCATTATTTCATCAGTACTGCCCGACGGAGATATTTCTTTTATATAGTTGTATAAATCTTCTTTTCCGTCGTTGCCCATACACACAACTCCTCCGCATGTTTCTTCGCCACTTCGCCTGCACGAAACGGCCTCCTGTCAGTCGGAACTTCCGATACGTGCAAGCAGGGTGATAAGCGCTTTTGCGGGACGCAGATCGGCGTCGCCTGAGTTCATATGACCCGAATCATGCGAATAGTCAAGCCATTCCAGTTCGGCACCTGTTTCCGCGTCTGTATACGCCGTTCCGTCCGGCTGATGGCTTTCTATATCGGCAATATCGAACAGCCACAAATTATTTGCACTACAGTACATTCTGAGCGCATTGTTAAACGTATTGCGGGCAACTGTATCAGAATCAGTGCTGTTCGTAAGCGGCATCGTGCAGTACACAAGCACAAGATGAGGGTATTTCTCCTGAAGGCTGCTCATCATCGCTTTATAACCGGAAATATCTGCGTCAGGATCTATCCAGCAAAATTTCATGATTGCGACGTCAGCTGCAGCTCCGATACCGTACGCAGCAACTGCATCGCGGAAATAATCAATTTTATCAGCCGCTGACGGATTGCCGCAGGCGTTGTCGAACAGGCCGTTATTTGCGGCAAACCATGCTTTTATCATTCCCGCTTTTGTTTCATTCATGGTAGTCGTATCAAATACATACCCGGTGCTGTCATTCCCGTCTGTATAATACGCCGGGTTCCCGTCATCATCTACAGGAGCCCACGTCTCCCACGTACCGCGTTTGAGCGCAAGGCCGCCTGCAATCAGTTTTTGCACGCCGTTCAAAATATTGCGGCCGACTGACGCATGTTCAAAATACGTCTTCAGATTTACGGCCCCGGTTATCTCTTCAGCTGTGAGGCTGTCGTATGCGGTAACAGCTTCGTGTCCGGCTGTTCGTGAACCGGTATAAGGTTCTGCAGGTGTTTGATTGGTATCTGCAGGTGTCTGTGTACCGCATCCGGTTAATACCAGTATAATAAAAAACAGAGGCAGGATACTTCGTTTCACAGGCAGCTCCTCTTCTACATACAGGCGCCGGTGCATCCGATAAACAGTTTATGCCACCGATCGTGTAATTTTACATTGAAATCTGACTGCATGCAAGAAAAAAGTATTGCAGCGTGTCCTTAAGTATGGTAAAAAGAAATACATGCAGGAATTTGATTATTATTTTTTCGATTTATTTTACACCCTTATAAAACTTGAACCGTACGAAAAAGAAGACAGCCGTGAATACAACCTTCTTGGCATTTCAAAAAAAGAATGGGACTCAAATTCCGAATTCAATTACGAAAACCGCGCCCGCGGGCGGATAACAAGTCCGGAAAAAATAGTTTCTGATCTTGTTAAAAACTGCAGACCTGATGCATCCCCGGAAATCATAAAAGCGGTATTCGACGTACGTAAAGACAGATTCCGCCGTGCTATGGTTGAAATAGATACTGATATTCTGAAAACAATACAGGAACTGCACAAGCGGAACAAAAAAATAACTTTAATAAGCAATGCGGATGCATTCGATACGCTGTTCTGGAAAGACTCTCCCCTGTTTCCGTTTTTTAATGAAACAGTATTCTCCTGCGATACTGGACTGATGAAACCTGATGCGGCTATATACGATTTTGCAGTCCGGAAAACCGGAGCTGACAAAAGCAGAAGCGTTTTCATCGGTGACGGAGGATTCAATGAACTTAAAGGTGCAAAAGATGCCGGTCTCACTGCAATACTCACTACACAGATAATAAAAAGCACGTGGCCTGCAGGAATCCCGGAGCTTGCGTCTCAGGCTGATTATGTCATTGCTGACTTTACTGAATTAATCGTGTAAACCGATTCCCGGCCTGTTAAAACACTGATTTTTCTTCTGAAGCAGGTATCACAACATTACCGGATTCGTCCACGCGGTTCGTCCTGCTGAATCAATGCACTCGATACGCAGATATGTTTCCGTTCCCTTCATGACATGCTCCCCGTGAACAATTTTACCGCCGGGCAGTTCCGGTAAATACGTATGGCCGCTCCCAACCGGTCCGCCGCAGACAAAATTGATTCTGGCGGCAGCGGAACAGTCTATCCATGCTGTGCCGTGCTTAATTCCCCAGTTGTAAATTTCCGGTCCCGATGAAGAATAAAATCGTCCTTCAAGCAGAGACGTCACTATTGAATCATGAGTAAGTTTATCTGCCTGTACCATAATATATCCGCCGCATGCATCGTCAAACTTTCCGGCGTTGTGATTATCATCAACGGCCGTTCCCAGTATGAATGTGTTTTTCTCAAGCAGCGTATCCCACTCCCTCGTACAGATTCCCCGTCCGCATTCATTCATTGTGCCGTAATTAAATATCTCAAGCGCCCAGAGGTTTTTCGTATGCATATATTCTTTCGGAGCAACCCTCGACCAGGACGGATGATTATACATAACAAGGCAGCCATGCGAATGCAGTTTTTCAGCAAGCCGTTCAGCTTCTTCCGCTCCGTCCCATTTCTTATATATGATACGCGGAAGAAGCCGCTGCTTGTGTCTGAACAGACCGTGATGAGCGGCAGCCTGCATTTCAGATGTACCCAGGATGCCATTCATGTGATGAACTTTTTCAAGCGACTTCGTCCTGATATTAATAAAATACACGCCGGCTTCAATACCGGGAAGGATGATAAAATCATCGGAATTAAATTTTGAACGGTAATCCGTATACAAATCGTGTTCGGTAAAACATAAAAAATTATACCCGTATGACTTGTACAATTTTACACTTTCGGAAGGCTGCAGATGTCCGTCTGAATTCGTCGTATGACTGTGAAGGTTGCCTTTATACCAGTTTTCCGAATCTTTGAATGCAGTAAATTTCATTTTTCCCCTCTCTGACAGTTGTATTATTATGCAGTTTTCAAAGCTGTCTATCGGAGCCGGAATACATACTGTCAATATTATCCTGCAAGCATTCTGCAGGAATAGTGTAAGAACATGATTAATACCGGAATAATTTTAAAACACCTCTTTAACATTCCTTCTAACAAGTATTTAACCATGCACACATTATAGTATTATCTGCTGCCTCCATATTTTTATATATTTTTGGAGGGTATATGAAAATAAAACACTTTATTTCCGGGATACTATTTCTTCTCGGAATGTCTGCGGCTCTTGCAGCCCAGACTTTTACGCTTGCGGTCATTCCTGATACACAGAATTACTGTGATTACCGGTATCAAACGACATCTGATCCCCCGTTTGCCATCAATCAGGCAGATATTTACTACAGGCAGATGAAATACATCGCGGCAGCTTCGGTAAAAAACGGCGGGCAGATTGCATTTGCAGTCCATCTCGGCGACCTTGTCCAGAACCAGGGGACACAGCAGTCGGAATGGGATATTGCGGACAAAGCAATGTCCATACTTGACGACACCGTACCGTACGGAGTCGTTCCCGGCAATCACGACTATGACAAAGCATGGACCGATGAGACTGACAGCCAGACCCGCGTCGACGGAGGTTCCATGTACAATACCCATTTTGGTCCAGCGAGCAGTCATTTTTCCGGAAAAAAATGGTACGGCGGAGCATCCGGCAACGGACTCAATTCATGGTCTGCATTTACCGGAGGCGGACAGACATTTCTGTTCCTCGGGCTTGAACTTGAACCGTCCGACGACAGCATAGCATGGGCGCAGAAAGTCCTTGATGCACATAAGAATATTCCGGTAATTCTCGTAACCCATGAATATCTATCGTATGCATACGATAGTACAGCACCAGGCACTGCATCCCGCCTGGAAGACTCATACCGAAAGGGCATGAACCGCAATACGCCGCAGCAGCTCTGGGAAAAACTAATAACAAAGAATAAGCAGATATTCCTGGTATTATGCGGACACAACTGGAACGGCGATGAATCGGAAAGTGCCAGAACTGATACCGACGATGCAGGATTTAAAGTATATCAGCTCCTGTCTGATTATCAGGGAAGGACGGACTTGAAAAAATTTCTGAACATCGACGACGGAAAAATGCGCGAAGGAGACGGCTGGATGCGCCTGACGGAGTTTGATCTTAATAAAGGTGAAATTCATGTACAGACATATTCGACTGAGCTGAACAGATACGAAAAAGATGCGGACAGTGATTTTATAATTAAATTCGACTGGGACTGGAACAGCAGGTTCGGAAAATAACCGGTCGTACCGCAGCAGGAAAAGGGCCTCCCGTGAGTAAAACCTCAGGGCAGGCCCTTCTCCGGGTACATTACTGCAATTCAAGAATAACGGTAAAAATCTCAAACGGATGAAGCTGTGCCGTAATATGCCCGCCGGGGTGTCTTTCTCCCGCGGCATTTTCCATCAGGTCTGCTTCATACCAGCAGGATGCGTGAGCATTTAACGTACAATCAAGCGCAGACATGCCGCCTGCATACTCATGGAAACGCAGCAGAACGCGGTTACCATCCTCAGTCTTCTTGAATGCGTCGAGCGCGATGTAATCGGAATGCAGCGTGAGCATGCTTCTGCATTTTTCCACAGTGCCGCCTTTTACTGCGGACAGGGGATTATTAAGATTCCACGCAGACTGCACGATACCGGCATCGTACCACTCTTTATCATGTACGAACAGAGAATACGTAAATCTCTGCAGACCTTCATCTGCGGAAGGATCAGGATATTCGGCAGACTTAAGCAGCGAAAGGCGCATCATGTTCTGTTTTATATCGTATCCGTATTTACAGTCGTTCATAAGCGCAACGCCGAATCCGTGCTCGGAAAGGTCTGCCCATTGATGTGCCGATACTTCAAATTTTGCAAAATCCCAGCTTGTATTCTGATGTACTGGACGTTCAATACTTCCGAACTGAATATCGTAGCGGGCTTTTGACGCGCATACATTCACGGGGAAAGCCGCCTTAAGCAGTTTATTGCGCTCGTGCCAGTCGACCGTCGTTTCAAAATCAATGCGTTTTGTATCTGCGTACAGCACCAGATTCTGGGTAACGGAGGATTTATTATAGTCCCACGCGAATCTGATGCGGATGCAGCACGGGCCGTTTTCAATAACAGTTGCACCGCGGAATGTATTAACAACTTCTTTTTTTAAATCGATTGTTGCTTCTACTTCCCATGCATCGAACTGACGGGGTTTGTCTTCAAACATTTCAAGCACGTTTCCTGCCGCCGCAAGTACTTCACGCCCGGTCTGTTTGTCGAAGATACGGTCAATGCTTCCCGTATTGTTCCAGGTAAGCGTATACCACGGAGTGTCCACGGTTGTACCTGTAACTGCAAACGGAATTTCAGCAGTACCGGCTTTTCCGGGTACGACATGCAGACTGGTAAATGAAAGCGGTTCCATTTCGGTGAGCGCGGCGCAGCACTTGCCCTCCGCCGTATTCTGGCATGGAATTATCTTTCCGTTTCCATCTTCAACATGGAATGCTTCCAGGTCTGTCTGCGGAAGATTTACAATCCCCGCCGTTTTCCACGCTGCATTATTAAACACAGAATATACATTTTCCGCTCCGGAAATAACGAGAACGTGAAGTGCATTTTCTGTCAGCACCGAAGCGATTTCTGCGGTTTCGCCGTACTCTTTTTTACAGTCTTCATACACTTCATGAATACTCGAACCTGGTATTATATCGTGAAACTGATTGCGGAGTATCAATTGCCAGCCGCGCGCAAATGCAGTCGTATCGTATGCATCCCACCTGCCCGACACAGAAGCGGCAAAAGTCTGCAGTATTTCCGCTGTACGGAAAGCAAGTTCCATCTCACGGTTTGCTTTTTTGTTCCGGGCCTGAGACGTATACGTTCCCCGGTGGAATTCGAGGTACATTTCTCCGTCCCACACGGGTCTGTATGCGGTATTCGCTTTATCGTCCCATGACTTGTGCAGGTTCTCAAGATATGAAGTAACATTCGATGTGCGGATTTGCGGCAGCCCCGGAATTTTTTCTATCTGCCGGAGGTTTTCAAGCATTGTGCGGTCTACTCCTCCGCCTCCGTCTCCCCAGCCGTAGCAAAGCAGCAGGTTCTTCGTAAGATCCTTATTCTTATATTTTTTCCATATGCCGGCCACGGTCTTAGGCAGAATGTTGCCGTTGTACGTATAAAACTTCGTCGTATCATACATATCGGGCGTCGTAATAAAATGGGTCAGCACGTCCGACCCGTCTATGCCCCGCCATGCAAATGTATCATACGGCATCATGTCCACTTCATTCCAGCTTATTTTAGTCGTTACGAATGTGTCTATGCCCGATTTTCTGAGAATCTGCGGAAGCGCAGCATTGTAGCCGAACACATCGGGCAGCCAGAGAAACGTATTCTCATATCCGAATTCCTTCTTGAAAAAACGTTTGCCGTACAGTATCTGCCGAACAAGCGATTCACCGCCCGTAATATTGCAGTCAGCTTCGACCCACATACCGCCTGACGGTTCCCATTTTTTTTCTTTTACACGCTGCTGTATTTCCCCGTAAATTTCGGGAAAATCAGTTTTAATAAAATCATATAACTGGGCAGACGTATGCATGAAAATATATTCAGGATACCGTTCCATGAGGCGGTTCACGGTAGAAAAAGTACGTGCACCTTTTTCATGTGTGTGCTTCATCCGCCACAGCCACGCCATATCTATGTGGCTGTGTCCAACGCAGCTGACTACCACATCATTATTGCGAGGCATTGCCTTCAGCATTTTATTAAGAAGTTCGTCGGCTGCCGCAATTGAATCATAACACTCACTGCTTCCCGGATTTGTAAAATCAGTGAGGCAGAACGCTTTTGTAAGCGACTGCTCAAGATCAGCCCGGATGCTGCTGTCAGGATCGAGCACGCGGATTGTTTCAATAATATTTTTCGACAGGTACCATAAATCGTCACAGGCCTTATCAAGGCACGCTATGAACGCATCTTTGAACTGATGCTGCTGTACGGCAGGCTGCCCGCCGCCTTCAAGGCCGCTCCACAACCGAAGCGCAATATCAGCAGTTGAGCCTGTTTTCGCAGTATCAAAAAAAACTTCCCTGTGATTCGAGTCCACTCCCTGATACGGATGTCCTGCCACATACAGCAGAGCTTCAAATCCTGATGAATTACCGCCGCCCGTTTTTCCGAAATCGAAATACGCAAGCACATCGCGGCCTTTCCATTCCGCGGGGAAAAACAGTATTCCCGAAAGCCACAGATATGCATCCCGCCCCGACCACAGCTGTCCTTTTTTAAAGACGCCGTCCGGTGCGGGGATAGATGCCGGAGAAAAATTGACGGTTGCTCCGTCGTCACCGGAATAACTGTCAAACCTGTCAATATTGATCCGGTTTTTATACCGCAGCTGTTCAAGAGCTGCAAATACAGTTTCAATACGTTCAATAGTAAAAAAAGGAAACGCCATACAAACTCCTCAGAAGAAACAAATTGTTTATTTTACGGCGCCGCTCAGCACGTAGCCGGACGAGGTAAATCGTTTTGTTACAAGGTACAACGCAGCTATCGGAAGCGTGTACAATACGGAAAACGCAGCAAGATGTCCGTAATTAACCTGATTAAATGATCCGAAAAACTGATAAATCGAAACTGAAGCAGGTATCTTATCGACAGAACTTATAAGGATATACGGTACGAAGAAATTACCCCAGCTGCCGGAAAAAACGAAAATGAACACCACAAAAATTCCGGGTAGAATTACAGGCGAAATGACATACCGTATCGTCTGCAGAATACCTGCGCCTTCAAGCCATGCGCTTTCTTCAAGCACAACAGGAACGGCATCCATATAATTTTTCATCATCCATATGCTGTACGGCAGTGCCGTTGAGGCAAGAAACAACGCAGTTGAAATGAGTGAGTTACTGATTTTCAATTTAAAGAAAACCATATATACCGGCACCATAATTGCCGTTATTGGAAGTCCGGTGAGAAAGAGTATCGAATACATTATTTTTTTCTTGTTCTTCAGGTTGTACCGCGACAGTGGATACGCTGCGAGCAGTGCAAGCACGGTAACGATACACGCGGAAAGTGCAGCAATGGCAAAACTGTTCAGGAACGACTGAATATTTCCGTCTTTGCTGAGGACAGCCGCGTAATTTCCCATAGTCCATTTTTCCGGAATCTTGATTGCAAAGTTTGCATCTGCATCAAACGAAGAAAAGACAAGCCACAGCATCGGCCAGAAAAAAAGGACGGCGATAAGCAGCAGTACAAAATCAGTCATATTTTTTTTCACATGTTTATTCATACCAATCCTCCCTTAAAAATCCTTACCAAGTTTTTTAACATACACAACACTCAGTATCATGCCGAATGCAAGCATTACGATTGCCATCGCAGTACCATATCCTATCTGGTATGCAGCAAATGCTTTATCGTACATGTATATGGGAAGGGTCGTAGTTTTAAATCCGGGACCACCGCCCGTAAGCGCGTAAATCAGGCCGAACAGTCCAAGCGTCTGAAGCGTAATAAGAATCGTATTCGTCATGATGGAACCGGAAATCATTGGCAGCGTTATACGCGTTAAAATCTGCCATCCTGATGCGCCGTCTATATAAGTCGCTTCTTTCACACTTGAATCGACAGATTTGAGCGCGGCCTGGAACATCAGCATAGAAAATGCCGTCCCACGCCAGATATTCGTAAATATAATGGCAAGCATTGCATGGTCGTACAGCCACGCAACAGGCTTTAAGTGGAGCATCTGAAGAAAGCCGTTAAGAGAGCCGTTCGGATTGAGAAAGGCAAAGAAGATAAACGAAACGACAACTTCCGGCGTAACCCATGAAATAAGCACAATGAGGCTTGTTATATGGGCAATATGGCGGTCTGCATTTTCGCACAGCTGAGCAAGGAAAAATCCCAGAACCTGCTGCCCGATAATTGCAGAAAAAAAGAGAAACACAATCGTATTGAGTAAGGAAAGATAAAAGTTCCTGTCACGGAACATGACCATATAATTTTCCAGACCGACAAAAGACCAGTTCTTTGATTTTATACCGACGAGCATTTTGTCGGTAAAAGAATAGAATACAGCCAGCAGGACAGGCCCTGCATAAAAAAGCAGTATGAGAAAAACTGCCGGCAGAATCATGAGCCGGGCCTTTTTTACCTGGTTTGAATATAGCATCCTGAGCCACCCCTTAAGAAAAATGCAGAACAGACCGCCCCGAAAGCTTCAGCTGCGGAACGGCCTGTAATTCTTTCCATTGTTTTTAAATTAATTTTTTGCTGTTACTTTTCGACGTAATTTCCCTTTCCGGCAATCTTGCTGATATTTGCCGCATAAACAGCTGCAGCTTCTTCTGCCGTCTTCTGTCCGGAAATGACCGATTCAACAGCCGTCTGGATTTCAATTGACACACTCGGGTATCCGTCAACAGCCGGGCGGAAACGGGTCCATGCAATATACGGAGTCATTGCCGTCCGGTAATAATTAAGCTGAGCATAGCGCGGATCGGAACCGACATCAGAACGAACTGTCATATCTCCGCCTTTTGTCGTAAAGAACACCATATTCTCTTTATTAACTGCAAGTTTTATGAAATTCAATGCCATATCTTTATGACTTGAAAGTTTTGAAACTGCAAGCGTCCATCCGCCGCTCATTGAAGTAAATCCTGCTCCGTTCTGCCGGGGCATCGGTACTATTTTGACGGTATCCTGCACTTTGTCTGCACCCAGCGCGTTGATCCAGTCCGCTCCTTTCCAGCAGCCGTCAAGAAGGATACCCACATCGCTGCCTTTTGCAAATTTTTCAGGCAGAACCTGCCAGCCGTTCGCATCAAGCATCGTTGCAAGATTCATATTCGAATAAATTCCCATATCATGCAGGGACTGAATAAATTTCAGTGAATCGGTAAAACCCTTTGATTTTGTCACCCATTTACCGTTTTCATACAGCCAGTCGTTTGTTCCGGAAAGCAGCATTTCAAACGTCTGCATGCTCGTTCCTTCACCCTGAGCTTTTGAACCGTTCATCCAAATCGGATACGGAATACCTGCTGCCTGCAGTTTCTTGACAGCGTCAAGAACGTCTGCCCAGGACTTCGGTTCCCACGGCATGTTTATTCCGGCTTTTGCGAGCGTTTTTGCATTGTAATACAGCCCGCGGGTATCAGTCGTATACGGAACTGCATACACTTTTCCGTTTATAGTCTGGCTGCTGCGGATGCTTTCAGGGTACTGCATTTTCCAGTCAGCCCAGTCAGACACATCAAGCGGCGCAAGGCAGTCTGAACCGACAAGAGATGCAACAAGGAAACTGTCAGTAACCATTACATCCACGCTGTTGTCAGTCTGCAGCGTCAGAGCCGTCTTTGTGTTGTAATCTGCCTCGGTACTCGGCAGACATAACAGTTTTACCGTCACGTTCGGATTTGCCTCTTCAAACTGTGCCTTTGCCTGTTCAAGCCAGGGAGTATATCCGGTGACTTCTTTGTACATGACATTAAGCGTTGTTTTTTTACCCGTTTTTCTGCTGCTTCGGGCAAAAATCGAGCTGCCTGCAAGGCATAATCCCACTACTACTGCAATCGTTTTTTTCAACATTTTTTCCTCCAGATAACGGACAAGCGGAGCTTGCGTGTACTACGCCAAAGTTGATATATCAAATATATGTTTAGTATAGTACAAAATACCCATATGTCAAGAAAAAAAAGTAAAAAAAGAGAATTATATATTAATTGATATATCAATTATCGATTTTTGCAACCGTTTCTCTCTCTACAAGAGAAACGGGCAGAACGGTCCGTGAATAATCAAGCTTCCCCGATTCACGGGAACGGCAGATGAGCTCACCGGCAGTTTTTCCCATGAGGACAAAATCCTGCTTTACCGAAGTCAGCGGAGGGCGGATATATTCCGCCATTTCAGAATCATCAAAACCGACAATTGAAAGCCGGCCGGGAATGGAGACTCCCATATCGCTTGCTGCATGTATGATAGATGTGGCAATAATATCGTTCGCCGCGCAGACGGCCGTCACTCCGCGGGCAAGAAGATTCTGAATGATTTCCATATACGCTTTTTGGTTGTACGTACGGGGATACTCGCTCGTCCAGCCTCCCTGAACAATAAGGTCCATATCCACCTTAATACCGTGAGCCTGAAGCGCGGTACAATATCCGAAATACCGGTCACGGATTGATGTCGCCGATTCAAACGGAATATCGGAAACAAACGCTATAGTCCGGTGCCCGTTGCTGATAAGATATCCGGCCGACAGTTCCCCGCCTTTTTTATTATCGCTTACCACGCTGCTCACGGGAACGCACTCAAAATATTTATCAATCGTTACAAGGGGAAAATGCGCCATTGCAAGCATATTCAGCACTGCAATGTTTTCAGCATCCGAAAAAGGATAGTAAATAATCCCGGCAATGTCCTGCCGGTACAGATCCTGCAAAAGGGTACTGACTTCCGACTGTGATTTAACATTTGTATATAATTTCAGGGAAAGGTCGTTCTCCTGCACTACAGAAGATGTTCCGCGGATAGTGGCAGCAAAACTGCCGGAAGAAACATACCGGGGCATGATAACGGCAACATAATTGCCGGCACCTGTGCTTCTGCGGTATTTAAATTCATCGGAAACATAGCTGCCGCTTCCCTGTTTCCGGTAAATATATCCTTCGTTTTTAAGTTCCTCCAGAGCCCGCTTGGAAGTAATACGACTCACCTGGTATTGCTCTGCAAGCTCGAATTCAGTGGGAATGCGGTCATTCAGAGCATAGGTATTATTGATTATCTTCTTTTGAATATCAGCGATTATTTTTTCATAGAGATTTTCTTTTTTCATATTCGGATATCACACCAATTAATAGAATACAAAAAAGAACCCTTTTCCGCAACCGACAACAGAGCAGATATGATACCATATAAAGCAAACCGGTGATTTTTTTTCATACTATAGTAATTCTGAGACAAATATTTCCTGCAGCAGCACGCTCCGGTACGGCAGCTGTACTTTTTCTGCTGCCGCAGGAAATTTTTAAAGGCTGGCCCCGTTCGAATCAATCACGCTGCGGTACCACAATCCGGAATCCTTTATAGTCCGCTTCTGTGTCTGGTAATCTACGTGAATAAGGCCGAACCGTTCGCCGAATCCTTCCGACCATTCGTAATTATCCATCACCGACCATGCAAAATAACCGGCAACAGGTGTTCCGTCTTCAGCCGCTTTGCGCAGTTCAAGCAGATAGCGGTGCATAAAATCTATACGCTGCGGATCATGGACTTTTCCATCAAGTGCGACCCAGTCGGCCATGGACAGACCGTTTTCGGTAATAATCACCGGCAGTCCGTACCGCTCGTATAGAAAATCGGGCATGTACCTGAGTACTTCCGGGGTCACTTCCCACTTGAAGGCAGTCTGATTGAATCCGGCCTTTTTAGGAAGGCATACGGGTTTACCGTCGGCGCCTGCCTGCACTGCCGTTCCCTGATACAGATTGCATCCGAGGAAATCGATAGGGCTGTACAAATCCTTCATATTATCTTCTCTAAGCAGTTCCTCGGGAAAGTCGGAGCGGAATGCATTTATGCCGTCTTCCGGATACTTTCCCAGGAGGATCGGATCAAGCCACCATGTCGTGGGCCACAAACTTTTATCTGCAGCAGAAAAAGCCTGTGTGCGGGCCGCCTCAATATCAGCTTTCGAGCCGGAAGCCGGATAATATGCACACGGATTTGCGGCAATTCCGATTGACGGCTTTTTTACGGCATACGCTCTGATTTTCCTGACCGCAAGGCTGTGGGCTTTCAGTATCGCGTTGATAAGATAAAACCCTTCACGATACGTTACTTTGAGTTTCGGCGCGCAGTTTCCGTCAATATGACCGATGATAATATGGCACTGTGCTTCGTTCAGCGTCATCCAGTGCGTCACCCTGTCGGAAAGGGCATCAACAACGACCTTCACGTAATCAGCAAAGATGACCGGCATCTGCGGGTTCGCCCATCCGCCGATGTTCTGCAGTGCCTGCGGGAAATCCCAGTGAAACAGCGTGACATACGGTTCAATACCGGCATTCAGCAGTTCGTCTACAAGATCACTGTAAAACTGTATTCCTTTCTGGTTCACCTTTCCAAATCCATCAGGAAGTACCCTGCTCCAGCTTATCGAAAAACGGTATGCTTTAAGGCCCATTTCCTTCATAAGCGCAACGTCTTCCTTATACCGGTGATAATGGTCGCAGGCAGTATTTGCCGTATCCAGATTCCGTATATTAGTCTTTCCGGTAACAGGATTCAGTCTTGTATCGTTTGAATATACATCCCATATGGAAGCACCCTTACCATCTTCAAATGCAGCTCCTTCTATCTGGTATGCAGCTGATGCCGCACCCCATGCAAAATTTTCAGGAAAACTCATATTACTACCTCGTATTTTTTGATTACCCTTTTACCGCACCGATTACAATACCTTTAACAAAATATTTCTGGAAAAACGGATAGACGACAAGTACCGGAAGCGCACCGATTACTGCAACTGCCATCCGGATGGAAGTCGACGGCATTTTCATAGTGGAAGCGCCTGCAGAGGAAGCCTTCTTTACCATTTCAACATTTTCCAGCATTTTTGTCAGAAGTACCTGAATGCTATAATATTTATCATTGTTAATATAGTACAAACCATTGAGCCAGTCATTCCAATAGCCGAGTCCGACAAGCAGTGTAATTGTTATTATTATGGGAAGTGCCATCGGAACTATAATACCGAACAATATGCGGAATTCTCCCGAACCGTCGATTCTTGCAGCTTCAATAACTTCTTCGGGAATGTTCGTCATAAAATACGTCCGCATCATAATGACGTTAAAAGCGTTCATGAGCAGGTTCGGAAAAACAAGCGCCCATATGGTGTTTTTTATGTGGAACAGTTGTGTCCACATAATATACGTGGGAACAAGACCACCGTTAAACAGCATCGTAAAAAAAATAAAAAACGAAAAAATATTTCTGCCCGGCAGATCCTTCCTTGACAGCGGATATGCGAACATTATTGTCAGCAGAAGACTTAACAAAGTTCCCGATACGGTGACGATGATGGATATTGCATACCCTCTTAGCACGGCACCGGAGCCGAACAGCAGATATTTATACGCGCTCAAATCAAGTTTCTTCGGCCAGAATGAGTAACCGTTTTTAACAAGCATCTCTTCCGACGTAATTGAAGAGCTTATCAGAAGGATAAACGGAATGATACATATAAGACTGATAACAATCATAACGGTTGTTATTACCATCTGATACGATTTTTTATTTGTCATTACAATCTCCTAGAACAAAGCACTTTCTTTGTTTACCTTCCGTACTATCTGGTTTGCCGAAAGAATAAGCACGAATCCGACCACCGACTGATAGAATCCTGCTGCAGCTGCCATACCGATGTTGTTCATCTGAGTAAGGCCGCGGTATACGTAGGTATCAATCGTATTCGTTGCATCTATAAGCGCACCGCTGTTCATAGGCACCTGATAGAAGAGGCCGAAATCGGAATAGAATATTCTTCCGATTGCCATAAGCGTGAGTATAATAATCGTCGTTTTCAGGCAGGGAAGAGTTATGTACCTTATCTGCTGCCACTTTCCCGCTCCGTCTATTTCTGCGGCTTCATAATAACTTCTGTCGATTCCGACTATTGTCGCATAATAAATAATGCAGTTATACCCGAGATTTTTCCACAAATTGACGAAAACGAGGATAAACGGCCAGTATGACGGCGTCGAATACCATGAAACCGGTTTTATTCCCATAGGCTCAAGAACAGACTTATTGATAAAACCGAATTGTGAATTTAAAAATCCGTACACGATATAACTGACGACGACCATCGAAATAAGATACGGAACGAGAATACATGTCTGGCACATTTTTTTTATTCTCTTGCCGGTAATATCATTCAGGATAATCGCAACGGTGATAGCGGCTGCTGTGCCGATAATAATGAATACAGCATTGTACAGCAGCGTGTTTTTCGTAATATTAAAAGCGTCTTTTGTTTTGAAGAGGAACTTGAAATTATCAAAACCCGTAAACCTGCTCCGGTACATTCCCAGTTTGTAATCGTACCGCTTAAATGCCAATACCACACCTGACATCGGAATATAATTATTTATTATGATATACACAATTCCGGGAAGCATCATAATATAAAACGGAATGAAACTTACTATTTTTTTTGCTGTAATTTTTTTTCCCATCAAATGTCTCCTTGGAGACAGGTCTCCCGGCGCAGAGACGAGAGACCTGTCGTCAGATTATCTGGTCTTTAACCATGCATCGAGCTGATTCTGTTTTTCAGAAATGACAGCATCAATACCTGCTGCTTTAAGCTCTTTATTGAACTGCGGTATCGTTTTTTCCGGGTCAAGGCATCCGGTAAGTAAACCTGCTTCATATTTTGCGACAACATTATTACAGGCCGTTACTGCGTTCAGGACTTTTTCATTATTCCATACAAAGCCCTTTGCAGGAGAAGAATGCGCAGATTTATTGAACTCTCCCAGTTTTTTCCAGACATCAGGATCATCACCTTCCCACACATACGTTATCTGCTCGTTCGGCCATGCCCATCCGACGACGGAATAACCGGTTGTTGCAGCAGTAATGCCATCTGCATATTTTATGATGCCTTTATCTTTGTCTGCGAATTCCCAGTGGACACCTTCCACACCGTTAACAAACAGGTTTGCAAGTTCAGGATTCGTGTACAGAAGATTTAAAACCTGCATTGCCTTACCGGGATTCTTGCTGTTGTTTGCAATGCACCATGCGGCATTGACCATTGAAGTTGTGGAATGAGGTTCGTACATTTTTGCAATCACCATTTCTTTGCCGCACTTTCTCGTCTCTTCCGCTTCGATTCCGGATTTAAAAGGAGAGAATGTTCCGAACCCGATACCGGAATTAATATACACATCGTAGCCCTCTGTCGTGTTTACAGCATCGGGCATCATGTATCCTTCTTTAGACCATTTATACATATATGAACAATATTCTTTAAATGACGGAGTATCGTACAGATTCACCACTTTTGTGCTGTCTGTCAGGCAGTTCTCAAGAACCCCGAGGCCGTCGCCAAGAATATCCGCAGCCCATGCGGGATGATTCATCGTTCCGCCGTTGGGTACAACAGTCCACATGTTTTTATGCGCAGCCTTCACTTTTTTAAAGCAGGCGTCAAGATCAGCATATGTTACGTATTTGCTGTAATCAAACCCGACTTCATCCGCAACAGATTTGACCATAAGAAAACCGCGCCCCTGTGCCTTATCCTTGTTCATCGGTACGCCGTATTTCTTTCCGTCTATAATAACGCATCTCCAGTCGTCCGGAGAAATGGACTGCAGCATATCAGGAGCATACTTTGCAAGGAGATCGTCCATCGGAATAATCTGATTGCTGACAGCCATGGATGACAGAGAAACTTCCCATGGAAAGGCATAGAACAAATCAAGTTTTTCACCGGAAGCAAGCGCAAGATTCAGCTGATTGACAGACACGTTACGTACAAGATCAACTTTGCAGCCGATCAGTTTCTCTGTTATTTTACTAGCCTCTGCGGAAATTTTTGCACAATCGTCCGTTGTACCGTTATACGGCGCATAGATAGTAACGACATATTCATCGGCAGACCCTTTTGAATCCACCGATCCGACACGGTTTTTGCAGCCGGAAACCGCTAAAACAGACAAAGCAGCGGTGAGACACACAGCAGCCAGTTGTAATTTCATAAAATCCTCCTGTTGATTTACTGATTATTCTTGCACGCGTTTTTCAAGTCCGCTACCATAAAAAATTATTAATATGCAAAAAAAGTAACCAGTATCTGCCGCAATACGCACTGCATGCAAAAAATGTGATATTGTTATAGTAAAAATGTTACCTTGCAGAAATTAATACCCCTGCAACAGTCCCCGTGGGATTACACCTTCCGGTTGAATAAACAATTCTATACACGCACCGTGGCGGTTCAGAAATATCATTTCGAACTTATTCCCGTATAAAATCGCCAGACGTCTCCTGATATTCATAATACCTATCTGTTCCGGACTGTTCTCATCGGGATTCTTTGCATTGAGTTTTGCAAGTGATTCTTCCGAAAACCCCAGGCCGTTGTCTGCAATCGTTATATTGATGCATGACTCACCGCCGCTCTCAAGCTTTTTTGCCGTTATTCTGATTCTTAATACTTCTCCGGGGATTTGTGCGTACTTCAACGCATTTTCGACAAACGTGAGCACAGACATGGAAGGTATCTGAAACTCCCTCACGTTCTCTGCAATCGACGTCACAAGCACAGGCGGAATATCCGCACACCGCTGCTGAAAATCCATATACTTCTCAACGCTGGAAAGTTCGTCATCGACAGATACGGTAAAATCCCGGTTTTTAAAAAGCGCCCGCAGATAGCCTGAAAGGGACAAAATCATTTCCTGTATCTTCCGGTACTGTTTCTGCTCTGCCATGCCGTAAAATATTTTCAGACAGTTCAAATAAAAATGCGGGCGTATCTGAATCTGCAGCCGCTGCAATTCAACTTTCTGCAGTTCCATCTCCTGTTCGTATTTTTCTATTTTAAGTTTTGTAATTTCATCCATCATTCCGTTAAATACAGTGCCTATCTGAGAAAACTCCAGAATATATTCCGGCATACTCAGGCGGCTGCTTATCTGGCCTTCCTTGATTTTCGTCATTGTCCGTACAAACATATCGAGCGGAGAAATAAGGAGATGATTCAGAAGAACAAAACACAGACCTATCAGAAACATAAAAAGGACGCTCACAACCAGAAGAATAAATTGAAACCTGTCCATATTTTTCAACAGCCCGTAATACGGAGAACATGATATGAGATACATATGAAGATATTTTGAATAATTACTCACAAAAAAATACCTGCGGTTCCCGTCAAGGATTGAATATTTGTCTCCCGGATGCAGCTTCTGAATAGTGATTTTTTTCCGGACCAGTATTTCCAGATCCGTAAGCGGCTGCATAGTATCGTCAGCATAAAACAGATGCTCCTCGGGAAACGCCTGCAGATTTTCCATTCTGTACAACACATCAAAATCAACAAGACTGATGCAGTATGTATTATTAATTCCGAGAATTCTCAGCAGATAGTATTTCTCTCCTATTTTCTCGACAGTCCATTTTTTCATATCTGTTTTTTGTGAAAGGATTCTATTCTTTATGTACTCATCAATAACTTCTTTGTCGCGGAAAGGAAAATTATATGTATAGATTTTCCGGTACAAATCGTTTTTTATCGTATATATGAACATTGCACGCAGTACAGGATTCAACGTCATCATATTCTGATATTTTTGAAGAATTTCATACGAATTGAGATGTGCATCAAGTTCCGAAAGTTTAAATTCAAGCTGCCGGAAATTCGCATCATTGGCGACCGTATTTATCATAAAGCCTTCAATATATTCCAGCATGCTTTCAGAGGAATCCTGATAATATGAAATTTTACTTTTCGTATTTTCCGCAATTCTGTCATTGATGATATTAATGGCATGCGCATTGTACCATATAAAGAAAGCGCCGAACGGAACACAGAAAACCATCAGAATAAGAAAAACCAACCGCTTCATAGGCATTCTTCTGTAAAAATAATGGCGACTAATCATATACCTTACAATACTTTTTTTCTAATGCGCGTTGCAATATACGTGCTATAATACTTCGGAATCTTTTTCAGGAGTATTATGTGGTTGCACTTATAGTCGACGATCAGGTCAGCGTCGTAAGCGGTCTTTTCTGCGGAATCAGCTGGGGAAAAATCGGAATTGAGAAAGTCTGCAAAGCATACAACGCGTATGAAGCAAAAAAAATCATACTCAGCAGCAAAATCGACATTCTGCTATGCGATATCGAGATGCCCATGGAAAGCGGTCTTGATTTATGCAGCTGGCTTCGCGAAAATAAATATGCAACCCTCTGTATCTTTCTCACCGCTCATGCTGATTTTATGTACGCACAGAAAGCTGTAAAACTCAATGTCTTTGATTATGTACTCCAGCCGGCGCCCTATTCAGAAATTGAACAGGTTCTTGCACGGGCCGTTAATAAATTGCGGCAGCAGCGCATTTCAGAAGAAATTTATTCTTACGGAAAAATGATTTATAGTTCAAGAGAAAAATTTCTTGATGCGGTATTCCATCCGGTATTCACTGATCCGGAATACGATATAGGCAGAGAAATTGATGACATTCAGAAACTTGATATAGGGCTTTCCCCTGATTCACAATTGTATCTGTCGCTTATAGTTTCCGCAAACGCGGAAAAAAATAAATGCGGACGGCAGGACATTGAATCTGTTGTGAAAAAATATTTTACTGCAGAGAATCAGAATACCGTGCTCTTTGCAGCTGCCAGCGGTGAGTACGGCTGCATTGTCTATCCGGAATCGGACTGGCTGATTCCCTATGACTCGTACATTAATCAGCTTAAATCAGTTCAAAGTGAAATTACCGGAAAATACGGAGTTGATACGGCCGTATACGCCGGCAAAGACATTCAGCTTTCGCATATACACGAGGCAGCAGACCGGATACTTGCCTATAAAAACAACATGCTTGAAGATATCTGCGGATTATTTGAAATTGATAAAATTCCACCGGCTGCCGTTTCCTGTCCTCTTCCGAATATGCGTGTATGGCAGAAAATGGTGCAGGACGGGCATCCGGAAATTATGATTACCGAAACAGAAAAATTTCTTACAAGGCTTTCCTCCGGACCCGGCGGAGCGGACATGTTAAAAAAATTTTATCAGGAATATATCCAGCTCATAGCAGTCCTGCTTTCGGACCAGAAAATATCAATTAATGATTTATTCGACGACAAAGAAACTATGGAGACTATTCTTTCATCATATAAATCCGTCGAACGTATGAAAAAGCTCGTATGTTACTTCAGCGAGTATTTCAGCAATGAAAAAAACAGAGTAGAAGATATTTCCCTCATTAAAAAGATCAGGGAATATATAGAAGATAACATTTCTGAAGATCTCAGAAGGGAAGAAATTGCAGAATACGTCCACCTTAATCCGTCGTATCTGTCCAGAATATTCAGAAAAGAGACCGGAAAATCGTTGAAAGAATTCATCACTGAAAAAAAGATGGATTTAGCCCAGACACTTCTTAAATCGACAAACCTGACAATCAGCATGATTGCTGCAAAAACGGGCTATACGAATTTTTCACTCTTTTCACAGAACTACCGCAAGGCAAAGGGAAAGCTGCCTTCTGAAGACCGCATGTAATATATCATAAAAATCTGCTATACTTTCACGTATGAAAACATGTCTTGTTATTGTAGACTGCCAGAACGATTTTGTGGAAGACGGTGCGCTCGCAGTCCAGGGAGGAACCCGGGCCTGTAAAAATATCAGGAACCTGCTTGAAAAAACGCGGTATGACAGTATCGTTATAACTGCGGATTTTCACCCCGTAAACCATTGTTCCTTCACTGTCAACGGAGGAGTATGGCCGGTACATTGTGTACAGGATACCCGTGGTGCAAAACTGCAGGAAGAAATAACAGACGGCATCTGTTCAGTCCTGCAGAGGGGAGACGAAGTAACGATCAGCGTCGTCCACAAAGGGCTTGATGCACAAAAGGAAGAATACGGCGCGTCAATCACAGCTCATGATATCGACAGGTTCGACATTGTCGGAATTGCGCTTGATTACTGCGTGCTTGAAACGGCAAAACTTACAAAGAAACGCTATCCGGAATCACGCGTAGTTGTAAAAAGTGCATATACGGCTGCAGTCGGCAGCACCCCTGAAAACCGGAAACATATAGAAGAAGAATGCAGGAAAGAGAAAATCGAATGGGAAGGGTGATTTTTATAGTGCTGTTTATTGACTTGCCGGCCTTTCAAATGTAGTATAGGCGCATGAAACCTCGTCTTCAGCAGACTCCGGTCGTTGTAACCCTTGCACTTATCTGCTGCGCTTTATGGGGCAGTGCCTTTCCTGTTATTAAAATAGGATATGCATTATTTTCCATCAACCGGTCAGATATACCGTCCCAGATACTTTTTGCCGGATGCAGATTTTTTTGTGCCGGCATCATTTCTATTGTTGTGGGAAGCATAGTATCAAAAAAACTGCTGGTTCCCCGGACGTGGCCTTCTTTTTTCCGCATTATTGTTCTTTCTCTTGCCCAGACTGTCATTCAGTATGTATTTTTTTATATTTCGCTCGCGCACACGACCGGTATAAAAGGCGCAATTCTTGAGAGCCTGAATATATTCTTTTCAATAATTATCGCATCGCTTCTGTTCCGCATGGAAAAACTTTCCCTGAGGAAAATTGCAGGCTGCATCATTGGTTTTGCAGGTATAATACTGGTAAATCTTACCGGAAACGGAAACCTCAAGACTCTTGATTTTGGTTTTACTCTGACAGGTGAAGGATTTATGGTCATATCGACAGTCGGCGCGGCATTTGCTGCGGTTATGCTGCGCCTTTTTTCCCGGTACGACAATCCTGTTTTATTAAGCGGATGGCAGTTCGTTTCCGGCGGGGCAGTCATGATTGCTGCTGGATATATTTCGGGAGGCCGTCTTTCATTCGGTTCCGTACAGGCCGGACTGCTGCTGCTTTACCTTGCATTTCTTTCTGCTGCCGCATATTCGCTGTGGTCCATCCTGTTAAAGTACAACGACGTTTCCCGCATATCAATTTTCGGCTTTATGAATCCTGTTTTCGGTGTTATTCTTTCAGCCCTTCTTCTTGGCGAAGGCAGTATGCTTGCAAACTGGAAAATCCCCGCGGCACTTGTGCTCGTCTGTACCGGCATTATATGCGTAAACGGAAAATATAAAAAAAAGGTACTGCCGGCTGACCGGAAAACAGACAGCTGTTGTTAAATTTTATAAAAATGACAGCTTTAATTATATAAATATGTTCTGACTATCGGACAGATGCAAAGATTCCGCAGAAAAGGGCAAAAACAGGCTGCCATTGTCATAATTTCCTATTCGTTGTATTCTTATTTCGTTATTCTATATTGAAAATTTTTGTCTGATTAAGGAAAAGAACCCTATGGAAGAAAATACCCCTGTAGAAGAATCATGCACGCCGCAGAATCCAGTCATGAAAAAAGGTGACGATGAAATCAGCCTGATCGATTTGTTCGCGGTTCTTCTTAGAAGGAAAAAAATGATTATTACCATAACCCTTGTGGCCATGATTGTAGTTATCATTTTCAGTATTTTTTCGATAAAGCTGCCCCCCGAAAAATCGCCGCTTCCAAATGAATATACACCGACAGCCCTTATGCTTATAAACAATTCCAGTTCATCGGGCAGTAACCTTTCCTCCATGCTTAATTCAAGCGGATTGAGCAGCCTTGCAGGCCTTGCAGGAGTGTCGACAAATCTCTCTTCCTACAGTTCACTCGCCGTATATCTTGCAGGAACAAATACGTTTCTTGACGCTATAGTGGACAAATTCGATTTAATAAGCCGCTATAAAATAAAAAAATCCCCTCGTGCAGAAAGCCGGAAAGTTCTGAAAAAACAGCTGACAGCCGATTATGATGACGACTCCGGAGTTTTTTCCATCAGTTTTTCGGACATTGACCCTGTCTTTGCACAGTCGGTTGTTAATTTTGCTGCCGATTATATGGAAAATCTGTTTACACAGCTTGGTGTAGATAAAGATCTTCTCCAGAAAAAAAATCTTGAGGAAAATATAGACACAAGTTATAACGAAATAATAAATCTCGAAAGACAGATACGAAAAAAGGAAAATTCCGTGTCAAACGGATATAATGCATCTGCGGTTTCCTCCATTCTTCTTGACACATCGATGCTTAAACTTGAACTTGAAGCACAGCAGCAGGTATACACCCAGCTCAAGACGCAGCTTGAAGTCCTTAAAGTTACATTGTCCAGTGAAACTCCTGTATTCCAGATACTTGAACACGCTGAAGTTCCTGATCAAAAGTCAAAGCCATCTCGTGGCAAACTATGTATTATTGTAACTTTTGCAGCATTCTTTCTTTCTATATTTATGGCATTTGCATTGAATGCGGTAGAAAACATAAAAAAAGATCCCGAAGCAATGGCGAAACTCTCACCCAAAAAGGAAAAATAATCTTATGAAAAAGTTTATCTGTTTTGTTTTAAGTATTATGATTCTTTCTGTATCAATGCTGCCTGCACAGGATATAACGGGTGTAGCTGCAAAATCACAAAACGACTTAGCAACAGTCGTCGCTGACTCTGCATCAGGTTCAACCGCTCTTATTCCTGATGCACAAATGGCTATGTCTTCTCTGGATTATCCCGTTACAGCCGGTGATCTTTATACGCTTGCGTTCGCTGTAAATAACACACCTGTTACTTATGCTATTTCGGTCGATACTTCTTACAAGATTCGTGTCGCGAATCTTACTGTTATTGATGCTGCCGGTAAAACTTTTCTGCAGCTCAAACGGTTTGTAGAACAAATTATTACTGAAAATTATCATCTCAGCGGCGTTCAATTCATACTTACAACGCCAGCAGTTTTCAAAGTAACAATAAATGGCGAAGTTCATCAGACAGAAATAAAACAGGCATGGGCCCTCACGCGGCTTTCTTCCGTAATCGCAGGCACAACGACTTCATATTCATCAATGAGGAATGTAACAGTCACATCTGCCTCTGGTGCAAAAAATACATATGACTTGTTCAAAGCGGAACGCTTCGGCGATCTTTCCCAGAATCCGTACGTACGGCCGGATGACACAATCACAATCAATCGTATGTCGCGCAAAGTAACACTCAAAGGTGCTGTTGAACGCCCGGGAATGTATGAACTGCTGGAGGGCGAAAATCTGAAAGATCTTGTCAACTATTACGGCAACGGTCTTGCAGAGCTTGCAGATCCAAGCCGTATTGAATTAACCCGTGTTCTTGATCAGGTGGAACGGCCCGGAAAAAAAATCTATCTTAACCAGAATTCCATCGACGATAATTATCCCCTTGTCTGCTATGATTCGGTATATATTGCAAGTTATACAGAGCTTAAACCCGTCATGTTTATGGAGGGTGCTCTATATTTAAATACAGTCAAAAAAGATTTCACAGAAAGCACGACGCCGGAAAGTTCGGCACATGTTGCAATCTCTTTCCAGTCCGGGGAGAATTATGCATTTTTAGTCCGCAGAAACAGCAGTATGTTTTCTGCTGTTTCAGATATTGAAAACGCATATATCATCAGGCAGGGAAAAGAAATTCCGCTCGACGTAAACAAAATACTGTATGATGCCTCTTATTACAGCGAAGAAACCGTACAACAGTACGACACACTCATGATTCCTTTCAAACAGTCGTTCGTTTCGGTAGCAGGTGCTGTCAATACGCCCGGCCGTTATCCGTACATTCCGGGACGTTCATGGGATTATTATATCGGTCTTGCCGGCGGAATCCTTACCGATAAAAACTTTAATGAAACAGTTACCATAAAAGATTTACACGGCAACAAAATGAGTAAGAACGATCCGATTACACCGGAAACGACCATAACAGTAGCGACAAACTCTATTACATATTATGTTACGAAATACGCACCGCTTGCGACGACAATGCTTTCCATAGCGACAACTGTTCTGACAATCGCAAATCTGATAAAAAATTAAAAATCGTGCAGCACAACAGGTTTTACATACACTGTCATGCTGCACGCTGTATTCTTCCTGCCGGGAATTTACCTGTTTCTCAAAATATCATAAATCCTGATTTCTTCTTCCTTTGTCAGAATCTTCCAGCAGTTTGCAGGACTTCCTGACGCAAGGGAATCACCTGCCATTTTATCTTCCATAGCAGCAAATTTTTCAAGATCAATGCCGTATTCACGCAAAGTCGGAACGCTCAATTCCTTTGTAAAATCCTCAAGCGCGCCAAGGAATTTTTCTGCACCGGTTTTCGGATCATCGCTCACACTTGCTGCACCAATTTCAATACCGAGACGCGCAAAGCGTTCGTAGCAGCCTTCGAGTACAGCCCGCAGACACTCAACGATGAGCATTGCGTTTGAGATTCCGTGCGGGACATGGAATACTGCACCGATCGGACGGCTCATGCCGTGCACGATCGTTGTCGGGGACGTGTTGATTGCAACGCCCGCTTCATACGCTGCAAGCGACATATTTTCGCGGGCTTCTCTGTTTGTTCCGTCTTTTGCGGCAACCGGAAGGTATTTGAAAATCCGTTTAACGGCATCAAGGCAGAACATATCAGTTACCGGATTTGCTTTGCGGCACGTATAGCTTTCTACCGCATGAGCCAGCGCATCCATTCCGGTGTTTACCGTGATTGAGGCTGGGGCACTGATTGTATAGGTGTAGTCGATTACTGCGATTTTCGGCAGAAGGGCATCACCTTTCAACAGGAGCTTTGAGTTTGTCGGAGTGTCGGTATACACAAAATATTTTGTAACTTCAGAACCTGTTCCCGCCGTTGTCGGAATAAGAACAAGCGGTGCAAAATCACCTTCTATTGTTTTTCCGAAATAATCGATTAATTTTCCGGGAAGGACAGCCATGGCTGCAACGGCTTTTGCCGTATCAAGAGGCGTACCGCCTCCCAGACCGATGATAAAATCACATTTTTCGTCCTTAAAAACTTTGACACCGGCATAAATCATCAGGTCATCCGGTTCGCCCGGTAAATCGTTATAGAGAACGGAATCTATACCAAGACCTTTAAGCACGCTCTGAACCTGACCTGCAAGTCCTGTTTTTGTGATGACTTTTCCCGTTACAATCAGTGCTTTTTTTCCAAATGCCTTAAGATACGGAGCGGCCTGTTCAAGCGCGCCTTCCCCGACAATGGTACGCGGTGCAGTAGTAAAATTAAACATAAAATCTCCTTATTAAAGCCCTGGCGGCAGCGGAATTGCGTAACGCACGACGGGCCGTCCCGTAAGTAAAACTTACGGGACGGCCCGAACGCCCTAGATGTATTTCTTATCTACGATCGAGAGAACTTCATCAAGTTTTGCAAGTTCTTCGTCAAGCTGCGCTTCAGTAATGATAAGCGGCGGTGCTACAATGATGACATTTTCGTGCGAATAAGTAAAGAATCCGCGGCTCTTGAGCTCTTTTACGACGGTGCCCATGATTCCTTTCGGATCCTGTCCCCACGGGACAAGCGGTTCGCGCGTTTTGCGGTCTTTTACAAGTTCAACACCGCTGAACAATCCGATGTATCGGACGTCGCCGACAGACGGATGCTTTGCCTTCAAATCTTCCAGGAGCTTTCCAAGGTGTTTTCCGACTTTCTGAACATGCCCTTCAATGTCGTTCTTAAGGTAGAACTCCTGACAGCCCACGCCGGCCGCGCAGGCAAGCGGATGCCCGGAATAGGTTAAACCGCAGCTTAAGAATTTATCATCAAAGAAATGCGCAATTTCGTTCTTAACAATACAGCCGCCGAGCGGAATATAGCCTGAGTTTACGCCTTTTGCAAAGGAAATGATATCCGGCGTTACGTCGAAGTTCATGTAGGCGAACATTTTTCCCGTCCGGTACCAGCCGGACATGACTTCATCGCAAATCATCATAATGCCGAATTCGTCACAGATTTTGCGGACGCCTTTGAGATAATTTTTCGGATAAATGATGATTCCATTTGAACCTATGACTGTTTCAAGAATGATTGCGGCAATTCTGTCGCCGCCTTCAAAAATTACCTGTTCGCGGAGCTTTCCAACGTAGTATTCGCATTCTTCATCTTCTGAAGCAAACTTGATTTTTTCCTGATACGAATACGGACCGCAGAAATGGATGAATCCGGGAATTGCCGGTTCCAGGGCAAAATGCCGCGGTTCGCCCGTCAGATTTCCGGCACCGAACGTTGAACCGTGATACGATCGGTACTGGCTCATTACTTTAAACCGGCCGGTATACATTCTGGCCATTTTGATTGCATTTTCATTGGCATCCGCACCACCGTTCGTGAAAAAAATTTTTCCGAAGCAGTCCGGAAGACGGTCGATAATCGATTTTGCAAGCTGTGCCCGTACTTCAACGCCCCATGAACCCTGAACGTACGCAAACTTGTCAAGCTGGGCTTTTATCGCTTCCGCCATTTCTTTATTTGCATATCCGGCATTAACGTTAACCTGTTCGGAAGACATATCCGCATAGCGCTTGCCTTCCGTGTCGTAAATGTAAATTCCTTCTGCATGGTCAACGACAGTCGGATTAAGTCCGCTCTGTTTGCTCCATCCGAGCAGAACATTTGATGTCTGCACTTCAGCTATTTCTTTTGGTGTCATATTGTACTTTGCCTCCGTATTGATGATTGAGCCCGTTCCTTTTGCAGATACGTTTCCATCAATCATGTATACTGCGGAAAGTTTACAGCAATCGGTCACCATGTACATTGTTATTTTCACCAAATATTTATAGAATTGTTTGTATAAAATGACCAAAATAGAGAGGTTAAAATGTCTCTTTCAGTAGAATCCGTTTACAACATCATTAAAAACAAATACAAACTCACGCTCATTGCCGGAAAAAAAGGTTTAATCAGAGTAATAAGCTGGATTTACTACACAGAAGACCCTTCAACGATAGAATATATCAGAGGAGGGGAACTTGCCATTACGCTTGGCGTTAATTTTGAACGGCAGCAGGACAACAAAGGCGATGAATCGGAAAATCTCACGCAGTTCTTAAAAACCTATATCGACAATTTTCAAACGCATAACGCATCGGGGCTGATAATCAACACGGGAAAATATATCAATGATGTTCCTTCAAAAATCATCGATTTATGCGACGAACTTTCCTTTCCGCTTTTTATCATGCCGTGGGAAATACATACGATCGATGTTATGCAGGAAGTCGGCAATATGCTGGCAACAGACCGGCAGAACGCTTTTTCAGTTGAAAATTTCTTCTATACCGCAATTTTTACTCCGGAAAACCTTGACCCGAATCAGATTTTGAACACTCCATTCCATAATGCAGAAGAGTTTGCCGTTGTTCTGCTGGAAATTGAAATGAAACGCTTTAATAACGACATTGAGCAGATAAAACGCTATGTCAATTTCTCCTTTAATCCGAAACTGGGTCTGCCGGTAAACAGTTATGCAGGTTTCGTACACAACCAGAAAGTAATTTACGTTTTAAAAGAAAATTTTGAAAAATCAGCGTATGAAATAGCCCGGATTGCCGCAAATGATAAATATTTTTACGGGAAAAAAACGTCTCTTTCTGACAGCTGCAAAAATCAGAAAGAGCTGCCGGATATGTACAATCATGCACTGTATGCAATGGAACTGACTGATTCAGTTAATTCGGTTGGCAGATACGATTCGCTGGGGTTTTTTAAGATTTTAGTTGAAGTAAAAAACAGAAAGGTTCTGGAACAAATGTACGAAAATACTCTGGGAAAACTGAATATGTTTGCAGAAGACAAACGTGCCGACTACCTGAAAACGCTGGAACTCTATTTAAAATACGGAGGAAACATCCAGAAGATTTCGGATGAAAACGCAAGCCACCGGAACACGGTCGTTTACCGGATTCATAAAATTGAAGAAACGTTGGGAACGGATCTTTCCGACGGCGACACCCGGAGTTTAATTCAAACAGCACTATACATAAAAAAATTTCTGGACAAGAAATTGTAGGTACCTGCAACCACGCTAAAATCATCAGCAACATACCTCACAAACGGAGCGAGGTATGTTGCTCTCTAAAGCGATTGCAATCGGTTCATTTAGTTTTGTCGATTTCCAGAATTGTATGAAGCAGAACGTTTGCTCCCTTCCAGCAGTTCTCAATCGGCGTAAACTCAAGTTCACAATGGCTGTGTCCGCCGATGCTTGGAACGAAAATCATCGTCGTGGGAACTATTTCGCACATATACTGCGCGTCGTGCCCGGGGCCGGAATACATGCGCATATAACCGTATCCAAGTTCTTTCGCTGCTTTTTCGACGTCATCAATATAGTCCGGATAATATTTTACCGTTTTACGGGTCCATGCTTCTTCATAACTTACAGAGCAGCGTTCAATTTCTTTCGGAATTTTTTTAATAATGTCGAGGCACTGCTTAATAACTTCAGGATCCTGGTGACGGGCATCAAGGGTAAACTTTACTTCATCAGGGATGATCGTATGAATGTTCGGATGGCAGCTGATTTTTCCGGTCGTGTATACAAGTTTGGAATCAAGTTTGTCAAATTCCGTATGCAGATAAAGCAGTGCTTTCGCCGCGGAAAACAGGGCGTCTTTGCGGAGTTTCATCGGGAACGTTCCTGCATGATCTGCCTGTCCCTTGAACGTAAATTCATAATTAATCATGCCGCACACACCTTCTACAACGCCGATATCTTTTTTTGCGTTCTCAAGGATAGGTCCCTGCTCAATATGAAGTTCAATAAGGCCGGTTGTCTTCTTCGGATCAATGCGGTTTGATTCCGAGCCTTTAAATCCCGATTCTTCAAGCGCCTGCCCGAAAGTATATCCCGGTTTATCTTTTGCTTCGGATGCAAGCATTTTTGCTTTATCAAATTTATTGCATATAATGCCGGAACACATCATTGCCGGTTCAAAACGGGCTCCTTCCTCATTCGTCCAGACAACGACCGTTATCGGATGTTTATGCGGTATTTTTTCCTTAACAATTGTTTCCACGGCTTCCATTGCCGTCATGACACCTAAAATGCCGTCATAATTTCCTCCCTGCCTGACTGAATCGCAGTGACTGCCCGCCATGATTTCACCGGCAGACGGATCACTGCCGGGAAGCGTGCAGTACATATCCGCAAGGTCGTCTGTTTTTACCGTAAGCCCGATTGATTCCATGCGCTGTTTTATCTCATTACGAGCCGCAATCGCTTCCGGTGAGAGAGAGAAGCGCGTAATTCCGCCGTGGCCTGTGTCGCCGAACCGGCTGAATGTCCTTATTTTGTCTTCCATCCTTTCCATACTACATGTTACCATACTTTGCCTCCGGTAATAATAATTATTAATTCAGTCATCAGAAGATGGCATTCTTATCTGTTCCTATTTGTGATTCGCGCGCGGACCGGGTGCAATAGCACCGACAGGACACACAAGTATGCACAGATGACAGCCAACGCATTTTTCTGCATTCATCACGGGATACGACTCATCGGTGTTACTTATAGAAAGCGCCTGATGACCGCCGTCCGAACATGATACAACGCATCTGCCGCAACCGACGCACATATTGTGCGAAAATTTCGGGTAGCATGTTGTATGCCGGTCAAGCTTATCCGCTGAAACGATTTTCGGAAGAGCCTTGCCGATAATCTGTGTTACGCTTGTGTAGTTGTTTTTCGCAAGATAGCGCTTCATGCCGTCTATCATGTCGTAAATAATTCCGTATCCGTACTGCATAACAGCCGTTGTTACCTGAATTGTTGCGCATCCGAGCGACATAAATTCGGCAGCATCCTGCCATGTTTCTATTCCGCCCATACCGCTTACAGGCACTGCGCTTAATTCGTTGCATTGTTTTATATCGTTTATAAATCTGAGTGCTATGGGTTTTACAGCTTTTCCTGAATAGCCGCCGACACTCGTAAAACCGGAAACGTCGGGGCTTGAAATGAACGAACCAAGGTCTACGTTCATAATCGATTTAATGGTATTAATGGCGGCAATACCGTCCGCCCCTGCTTTCACAGCTGCAAGCGCAGGTATTTCAATATGCCCGAGATTCGGCGTCATTTTTGCGAGAACCGGAAGTTTTGAGCTTTTTTTCACCGCACGCGTATATTCTGCAACAAGTTCCGGTGACTGCCCCACATCGCTTCCAAGACCTGATGTAGCCATATGAGGACATGAAAAATTGCATTCAATGATATCGGCACCGGCATTTTCCACTTTCCGGGCGAGCAGTTCCCATTCATCAACAGAGCTTCCCATAATGCTTGCAATTATTATTTTCGACGGATACTCTTTTTTAAGCCTTTGGATGCATGCAAGATTTTCTTCAAGCGTATGATCGCTTATCTGTTCAATATTTTTCAATCCGATGAATGTGTTCGATTCTTTGCGTATTGTACTGAAACGAGGTGACACTTCTTCCGGAACGAATGCACCTATTGTCTTAAAGGCGGCTCCAGCCCATCCGGCGTCAAACGCTTTTGCTATCATATCGTATTCACTGGCGACAACTGATGACGAAAGGAAAAAAGGATTCTCGCAGCGGACCCCGCAGAAATCGACAGCGAGTGAAACAGTATCAGGGAAGGCGTCCGTTCCGTGTTTTAATAATAAATCGTCCCCGTTCATGTTCTTAATAACGCCTATAATATCGTGAATGGGAACGGCGCCGTTTATTTTTGCCTTTGTACATGATTTCATGCAGTCAAAAGAGGTGCACACTGCACAGGCAGTATTATCTGCCGCCTGTGCATGTGCACCGGATATATTGTCAAAACGGAGGGATTTAATAATCTTTGCACAGTCAATATTTTTTTTACATGCAGAAGAACAGGGTTCTTTTTCACATAACAAACAGGAGGAAACTGCTTCTCGAATAAAAACTGATGCATACTTATTATCAACCATTTTATACCTCCGTAATGATCTTACTTTTTAAAATCAATTTATTAAAATGCAGCTTTTCCGCATTTTATAAATTTTCCTTCTCCCGGGGTACCGGTATATTTTCCGTCCTCATACACAAGTTTTCCTCGTACATACGTCTGAACCGGATAACCGTGTACGGTCTTTCCTTCCCAGATTGTGTGATCGTAATCGGAATGCATATTCTTTACGGAAATAGTGAATGTCTTTTTCGGATCATAAATAACAACGTCAGCGTCTTTTCCGACAGCAAGAGAACCTTTTTCCGTACAGCCGAAAATCCTCGCCGGATTTGTTGAGCACAGCTCAACGGCGCGGCTGTAGCTGATTTTTCCGTCAGTAGCTGCACCCAGCATATACGGATACAGATTTTCCACGCCTGCGCACCCATTCGGCACTTTTGTAAAGTCGTTGATTCCCCAGTCTTTTTCCTTCTGCTGGAACGGACAATGGTCAGTCGCGACGGTATCGATGGCGCCCGATTTGACGGCCGTCCAAAGCGCATCAAGGCTTTCCTGACCTTTCATCGGCGGTGAGCAGATAAAATTGCGTCCGTCGGGCCGCTTGTAAACATCGCACGTAAACTCAAGATATTGGGGACACGTCTCTATGAAAATTTTTGCACCTTCCATTTTTGCTTTTACGGCAGCCTCAAGTCCTTCTTTGTCGGACATATGCACAATGTAAAGAGGTGCGTCCGAATTGACGGCCCAGTGTACGGCTCTTTTATCAGCTTCGGCGGCGACAAATTCGGGTCTGCTCATATAGTGATACCACGGAGAAGTCTTCCCTTCTTTCAAATACTGCGAAACACGCAGATCAATAAGGTCGGGATTTTCAGCATGAAGATTCGTTATAGCTCCAACTTCTTTTGCTTTAAGGAGAATGCGCACGAACGTACCGTCGTCGACCATCATATTTTCTTTTTTGTAAACGAAGAAACATTTAAAGCTCGTTATGCCGTAATCCACTGCACTTGAAAATTCATCAAGCAGCGAACCGCCGTTAAGGTCGGTAATGCAGCAATGAAACGCGAAATCGCAGCAGGCTTCTTTTTCGGCCATTGCACGGCGTGTTTCAACAGTTTCGACTATGCCGTGCCCTTTTCGCTGCATAGGATAATCGAATACGGTTGTTACGCCGCCGCATACGGCCGCACGTGTTCCCGCACCGTATCCGTCTGCAGAAATCGTTCCTCCGAAGGGCATGGCAAGATGCGTATGCGCATCAATTGCGCCGGGAAGGACAAACTTTTCCTCTGCATCTACAACTTTTGCATTGCTGTCCTTCAAGTCAGAGCCGATGTCAGTAATTTTTCCGTTAGTAACACCTACGTCTGCCTTGAACATTTCTTTGGCTGTAACAACAGTTCCGTTTTTAATAATCAGATCCATGTTTTGCCTCGAATAGTTAATAATTATTATTTAGCATACTTGTAAACAAGTACCAGGCCGGAGCGCTGGAATACCTGTGCTACTTCGACCAGATCCATTCCGCCGGCATTTGCTGCAATCAGGTTGGAAACCCATGTAACGCCAAAATCTACCTGACCGGTATAGACTGCTGTTGTTTCGGAAATATCTCCTCCGCCCGGAACGATCTTTACGTCAAGTCCGGCATCTTTATAATATCCTTTGTCGAGTGCGACATAGTATCCCATAAACTGCGCTTGCGGCAGCCATTTGAGCTGAATCGCAACCGAAGCTTTTTCCGGCTTGCCGATCTTACCTGCTGCAGCGTCGGTAAGGTACGAAGCGTCAATAACATTGTCGAGCGTTAGCGATGAGAGTTTCTGGCTGGCAGCAGAATCGCTGAGTTTTATATATTTTTTTGCAAGGTCAAGAGTCTGCTGCATGGCAGCAATATCCATATTGCCGTAGTTTGTAACGGTATTTCCCTTGGTATCGGTTTCGACAAGTTTCTTTACCTCGCCCGCCATGTAAGACTGGTGTCCGCTGGAAACTGATGAGCCGTATTTGTAAACAATATCTGCTGCTTCCTGCGGATTTTCACATGCATATTTCCAGCCTTTCATTGAAGCGGAAAGAAAAGCCTTTACCGTATTCGGATTCGATTTGGCAAATTCGCGGTTGCAGAAAACATTATCCTCAAGCATTGCAACGCCTTCGTCGTTCATGTCGATTGTGCCGACGGAATCGCCGTATTTATAACCGCCCTCATAACTGTTTTTAACAAGACCGAGTTCGTTATATGTCATTGCAGAAGCAAGCCAGATTGACCCGTCGTCGAATCCGTCCATATCGAATGCCTGACTCAGGAATTTCTGATCCTGACCGTATTTTGAAAGAAGTGCGAGAATCTCATATTCATTTCCGAGACCCCAGTTTCCCACTTTCCCGGCGGCAGCACATGTTTTAACAATCACCTCTGCCGATGTTCCCTTTGCAAAATACGGACCGCCGGCAGCAGAAGAAGCTGCTGAGGAACTTCCGGTTTTTTTCGAGCATCCGTTCAACGCAAGACCTGCAGCAATGATGCATGCAGCCAGGACAACACCTTTTTTCCGTACATCACTTTCTCTTTCCATAATGTTACCTCCAGAAAAGAAATTACTATTTTGTAGTTCTGCCTCTAAGCAGAATATTCTCAACAATTAATAAAACTGCATACATAACAATTCCGATAAGACACGCGACGACAATGTATGCCCACGCCGTCGAATACTGTGCGAGCACGATGCTTTCACGTATCTGCCGTCCGACACCGATGATATATTCCGCAAAATATTCGCTTACCATTGCACTGATAACGCAGCCGGGTACGCTTATCCGCAGTGCCGTAAAAATATACGGCACGCAGTTAGGCAGCTGCAGCTTAAAGAAAATCGTCCATCTGCCAGCCGCATACGACTTCATCAAATCAAAACTGAACGGTTTCAGCTCAATAAACCCGCGGTATGCGTTTATTCCCATGCTGACAGTACACGTAATCATGACAACGAGCGTCTTGGCAAACATACTGCGTATATTCGGGTCGGAGCTGAAATCCTTCGTAAGATTCGTAAAAATCGGTGCAATAGCAATAATCGGAATGGCGTTAAATGCAGTGGCAATCGACAGTCCGCCGGCGCCCCAGTGAGGAGACATGGCCGCAATCATCGCAAGAATAAAACCAAGCAGAGAGCCAAAGAGCAGCCCTGCAAGCGCAACAAACACTGTCGCCCACACGTTTTTCATAATGACGCTGAAGTTATCTCCGATGATATTGTTGATACGTGAAGGCAGAGGAAGTGTAAATGTGTCAGTTCCGAGTATGTGATGAAGTATCTGTGTCTGCCAGAGAACGACAAGAATTATGCCGAATACCACGGGATATACAATGGTACTTACCATTCCTTTTTTAATAATATTTTTTTTCATTTAGAGCCTCCCGCTTTTTTTGCAGGTCTGTTTCCGGGCGATACGACTTTCTCAAGCAGTACCATCAGATAGTAACTGAGAATACCGACAAACGCGCTGAAAAATACAATCTGCCAGAAGACATAAATACTCATTGCATGTTTGAGCGACTGTGAAAGCATACAGCCGAGCCCTCCGCCCCCCTGCAGTGTATCGACAAGAATGGAAGCGGTAACTGCCATAGGCGCCGAAATCTTGAGTCCCGTAAACAGATACGGAATGCTTGCAGGAATCATCATTTTGCAGTAAATCTGCGGAGTAGTTGCAGCATATGAATGAAACAATTCAAATTTTTCCGCCTCGACCGCTTTGAACCCCGCAAGCGTATTTACCGCAACAGGATAAAACGTAAGGATGGCCGCAATAATAATCCGGCTCTTGTCGATATCGTGGGATATGGCAAGAACGATCGGTGCCATTCCCAGAATAGGAATCATCTGTATAAGCATGAGGTACGGAAAAACAATCTTTTCAATCGCCATAAACCGGCGCATAAAGAGCGCAAGTATATAGCCGACTGCAGCACCGATTGCAAAACCGATTACCGCGCGGCCAAGCGTAATGCCTGCGTTAATGAGCACTACCTGAACGGCAGTCTGGGTCGCAGTCACCTTTTTTAAACTGAACACAGATGCAAGAATCTGATACAAATGCGGCAGAACGTTTTCCGGCGTGCGTTTCGTAAACGACACAACCGTTGCACCCGCTTCCCAAATAATAATCAGGCCGAGCAGCCAGACAAGCGTAACGGTGTGCGGACTTTCAGCGATTCTTTTCCCTATTGATTTTTTATCCGCTGTTTTTGTCATACTCATACTCCTACAAAGCCGTTGCGGACTTTTGCGACAAGTTCTGTAAATTCTACCGTATTCTTCATGCTGAGCGTTCTTGGCCGCGGAATCGTAATATTCACAACAGAAGTGACGCGTCCGGGATGAGGCGAAAACACAACAACTCTGTCGCTCAGGAATACAGCCTCCTGAATGTTATGCGTAACGAAAATAACAGTCTTATTCGTCTGCCGCCAGATGCGCAGAAGGTCTTCGTGAAGTTTTTCCTTAGTAAATTCATCAAGGGCGGAAAAAGGTTCATCCATAAGCAGAATTCTCGGATCAATTGCAAGAGCACGTGCAATACCGACACGCTGCTGCATCCCTCCGCTCAGTTCCCGAGGATAGTGGTGGCCGAATTCCTGCAGCCCGACAAGCTCAAGCATCTCTGTCACCTTTTTCGTACGCTGCGGCTTCGGAAGCTTAAGCAGTTCCAGCGGCAGACAGACATTCCTGCGGATTGTCCGCCAGTCCATCAGGACAGGATTCTGAAATACGATGCCGAAACGTTTTTCAAGACGTGCTTCCCGGGGAGTAAGGCCGCTTATAAAAACGTCGCCTGACGTTGCAGGAATAAGATCGGCGATGACACGAAGTAAAGTCGTCTTTCCGCAGCCGCTTGGTCCTACAAGTGAAACGAATTCTCCTTTTTTTATGTCAAGATTCACATCCTGAAGCGCAACTGTTTCACCGCGTGTTCCGTCGTCTTTATAAATCACACTCAGGTTCTGTATGACAATCTGAATTTTTGAGGGCTGAGAATCTGCAGCTGCCGCCTGTTCTCCGTTTTCCGGTTGTTTTATCTCATAAGCATCTGCCATAAGTTTACCTCCACGTAAAAAAAAAGACGCAGAAGAAAAAAGCCCTATCCGGCCTCTTTTTTCTGCGCCTTTGCAATTCCATTTTTCAACAATGCACGACATACTAAAGTGTTGCTTATTTTTTGTCAATCTCTTTTTAAAAAAAAGAAGATAAAACATGCAATAAAATACAAAAATTATATATTATATTGCATAAATATGCATGCAAAAAAGTGAAGATATCTTATAACACGAATAACAGAATTTAGTCAATTGAAAATTGAGAAAATCTATCTATTGACAAAAAACGGTAAATATGTATCAGCGATTATCCATTCATTTCAGCGCATCAAGTTTCGGCTGGGTTTCTTTCTCTTTCTGGTTTTTCATATAACAGTCACGGCACAGACATGTATATTCACTGTCACCTACGACAATATCGTTCGTTTTAAGCCCCTGCTTGTAGTAAGAATAGTTTCCTATCTGACTGCCGCACTGGGTACAGACACCGTTAAGTTTAATTATTGAATCGCAGTATGGAAGAAGTTTTACAGCTTCACCGAACAACGCACATTCTGACGTTGCAAGCAGCCCTGCAAAATACACATCCTGTTCGGAACGGCATGAACCTGCAAGACACCAGCAGTCTGCTATCATAAAATATTCGTCGACGAATACTGCATCATAATCGTCAAACCGGGTACATTTGGTAAAAGCTGAAAGCGCAACCGTATCTATCTTTTTCGCATCAGCCAGTTTTCTGAGTCCGTTATCGAGCGGTGAGTGGGAAAAAAAAGTCCTGACATCTCGCTCAGGACGTACAAGCACAATCTTTTTATGGGCATATACATACCGTTCCATTTTCTGAAACAGCAATGTTGATTTTCCTGAAAACATAGGGCCTGTGATAAGCTCAACCATATATACACCTCCAAACGGACACATACTTTACTATAAAAAAGGATAACTTACAATCAATAATTCCACCGCACTAATCAACATATTTCGCCGCAAGAAACTGAGTATTAAACCCTCCGAAAAAATAAAGAGCAGTGTCACAGTATGTAAAAAATGCTATAGTACTATTTATGGATACAAAACATTACGATTTACTGCTTGTCGGTGCAGGCCTTTTCTCTGCTGTCATTGCAGACCAGGCCGCACGAAAAGGGAAAAAATGCCTGGTGCTTGAACGCAGGGCTCACGCCGGCGGAAACATCTATACGGAAAAAATACATGGAATTGAAGTACATATATATGGCGCACATATCTTTCATACTGATCGTAAGGACATATGGGAATATGCAAACTCTTTCGCGGAATTCAACAGATACACAAACAGTCCGGTAGCAGATTATAACGGGTATATCTATAACCTGCCGTTCAACATGAATACGTTCAACAAAATATGGCCGGATGTCATTACCCCATCCCAGGCGGAAAAACGCATTGCGGAACAGGCGGCCGTCATGAAAGGACGCACTCCTGCAAATCTTGAAGAACAGGCAGTCGCACTCGTCGGTACAGATATCTACAGACTGCTTATTAAAGAATATACTGAAAAACAATGGGGACGCCCCTGCACTGAACTGCCGCCGGAAATCATAAAACGCCTTCCGGTGCGCTTTATTTATGATAACAATTATTTCAATGATAAATATCAGGGAATTCCCATCGGCGGATATACACAGATAATTGAAAAAATGCTTACACGTGCCGATGTGCAGCTTAATACTGATTTTCTTGCCGATAAAACGAATTATGAAAAAATGGCAGATACACTTGTGTATACGGGTATGATCGATGAATATTTCGGTTCTGCACTTGGCAATCTCGAGTACCGGAGTCTGAGGTTCGACACGGAAACACTCCCTGTTGAAAACTATCAGGGAAATGCGGTAGTAAACTACACAAGCAGCAAAGTACCGTACACGCGTATTATTGAACATAAACATTTTGAAAGTATACAGAATGATTCGACCGTCATCACAAAAGAATATCCTGTGGAATGGAAAAAAGGTGATGAACCATATTATCCGGTCAACGATAAAAAAAATACAGCGCTGTTTGCAGGCTATAAGGAACTTGCTGCAAAAACCGTCGAAAAAGGCATCCCGCATGTTATTTTCGGCGGGCGGCTCGGCATGTACAAGTATTTCGACATGGACGACACAATTGCCGCCGCCCTCGAACTGGCAGAAAAAATTCTCTGATGGCTGCGAAAATCTCTAGTTAAAACCGTAAATTTTCTGCACGAGCCGGTAAGTCGCTATACAGAGCATCCTGCTGAACTTGCCGTGCAGATTCATCATAAAACCCATAAAACGCGCACGCATCTTCCGCCACGTATGTATATCATTTTCTTTTATATATTCCCAGAGGAGGTGTTTCTTTTCAAGGGCCTCTTTTGAACCGTCAAGGAACAGCATAATAGTCGAAACGGAAGTAATGATCTCAAGGTATTTGTACATATACTTTACAAGTTTCCGGTTCCCCTCCATAAGCGGCAGGGCGTTTTTGTAAACATCAACCATCAGGTAGTTTACACGGAGCTGCTGATCTATCCGTTTTATCATTATAGTTTCCTGAACCGATTGATCGTCACGCCCGATGAAGTACCGGTAAAAATCAACATTCAGGTAATACATTTTTTCTACATGCGGCAGCGGATAAAAGGCGAATATGTTATCGACATAAAACGTGTGTTCCGGCAGCTGAAGTCCCGAATCGATGAGCATCTTTGTACGGTAAATTATTGAATGCATCAATATATATGTTCCCGTATGAAAATGTCCGCAGTCGTTCCATGTAAAAATTTTGTTTTCGGGAATACTGTTCGTATATCTCATCACTTTTTTTCTGGACGCACCCTGCTTTTCATATACGAAATTGCTGAGTACCATATCAAGCTGTTTTCCGGGTTCTTTATACGTCCGCAATAACGAAAGTATCTTTTCGTATGCTTCGGGGTTCACCCAGTCGTCGCTGTCGACAACTTTAAAATAGACTCCCTGCGCATTTTTCAGCCCTGTCATAACAGCCGCACCGTGTCCGCCGTTTGCTTCACGATGTACTGCCTGTACAATTCCGGGATACTTTTCCTCGTACTGACGCGCGGCTGCAAGCGTCCCGTCTGATGAACAGTCATCGACAATGATAATCTCGACAGAATCACCGCCCGGAAGCAGCGATTCAATACAGCGTTTCATGTATGATTCAGAATTAAAACAAGGCACTGCTATAGAAAGTAATTTCAAGGTAACCCCCCGATATACAAACCGGACAAATCTATCACATGTTCCGATGCGTACGAATGCAGATCTTTACTGTATATGAAGAACAACTGTTTGTCCTTTATGTTACCAAGCATTGTATCAGTAATCCTCGCATTATTATATGCCCCGCAAATCGGGACAGCGGCTGTATATACATCTGGATAATGAATCACTGGCCATAACGACCCGCGCTTTTAAAAGTTTCATTACTTTATCTCTTTTTTATTGGTATCCTGTTTAAAAATCAGCTTCATAATCGGAAAGAAAACCCAGAATGAAATTGCACTGTTGATAATCATCGTTATGATGTCGGCAACAGTAATACCCACACCTTTCCCAAGATGATTCATGCAGAAAGCATAAACAGGGACTTTGTACAGCCCCTGCAGGGCAGATGCACCAACAGAAATAATAACCCACGCAATAAAGTACCACACGGCTGCTTTACCGATGCTTGAATTTGATTTGAACGTAACGTTGCGCTGCAGAAAAAAATTGATTACCTGCGCGCTAAGCAATGTTATCTCAACGGCAAGAAAATATGCAAGCCCGCCGCCACCGCCGGCAGACAGTGCTCCCGCGGCATAATCAAACACAAAGTAACTGCTTCCATCAAGGTTTCTGCCCACCTGCAGTACCTGAAAATTCGTATCGACAAGCGGTGTAAACCCGAACAGGTATTTCAACAGCGGCATCAGTATCAACTGAAGAACAGTTACACCGTTGCTTATCAGAAAAAATATGATGAATTCCACAATAGTCGGATGTTTTCTTTTGAATTCCGCAAAAAAACCGGATCGTTTTGTCTCTTCTCTCTGTTCATTACTCATGAGCCGCCTCCCGCTGTTTATCTCTCTTTGATTTTGCTTTTTTTGCCTTTATGAATATTCCTAATCCGCGGAAGAATTTTCCGTTTACCATTTCCATAATGCCGTCGAGCATCGGGAAGTCGATTACACCTCCCGACATGCGGACAATGCCCCAGAACGGCATATGGAACAGGGACATATCAAATGTATTGACCATCATCGTATTGCGGATTAATTTAAAAAATTTATATGCAAACTGCATTCCATGAAACCCAAACCTGCCCATTGTACCTTTTGCATAGAAAAGCTGGCTGAGCGTATCATTGTATTCAAGCTTTTTTGTACAGTCCCACCGGGGTTCAACTGGTTTGTATCCCAGCAGTTTTTCAAATTCAGCGTCGCCGACATGAAGTACGTCTGCCGTATAATATGATTGGAGTTCTCCCCTTTCATAGAGCTGTGGAGCTTCCGTTCCGGCAACAGTGTATCCGGCTGTAAGACGGATATCGGTGCAGCTCGCCCCTATTTCAATCCGGTATACGCCGGGTTCTATTTCCCATTTATCCGACACTGTATTGAAATACCGGAACGTTTTGTCGTCGAATTCTATTTGTATTTCTTTTGTCTCTCCCGGTTCAAGAAATACTTTTGAAAATCCTTTCAGCTCGCGTACTGGACGGAACAGCAGACTGTCTGCCTTACCCACATACAGCTGGGCTGTCTCTGCACCGGCCCGGCTGCCGGTATTCGTTATCGTAAATACAACGCCATTTTTCGAAACCGAAATATTTCCGTATTTGAACGTCGTGTAGCTGAGACCATAACCAAACGGAAACAATACCTTTTTTCCGGCTGTCGTAAAATAACGGTATCCGACATACAAACCTTCCCTGTACTCAACGCTTACTTCCTTTCCCGGAAAGTTAGACGACGATGGTATGTCGCTGTACTGAAGGGGATATGTTTCCGCAAGTTTTCCGGAAGGATTTTCTCTGCCGTACAGTATGTCAACTACGGCACCCGCACCTGCCTGCCCGTGAAGGTATCCGTGAACGACTGCACGCACGGAATCAATCCACGGCATTTCGACGACGCATCCGCACGCAAGAACTACGACAATATTTTTATTAACTTTTGCAATTTCCGCGAGCAGCTCCGTCTGATTTTCAGGCAGCGCAAGCGTTCTGCGGTCAAGGCCTTCCACTTCCGACATTTCGTCGAGTCCCATATATAAAACGACGGTATCAGCTTTTCCGGCGCATATACAGGCTTCCCGAAACAGATTCATGTTCCTCTTTCCGTGGCGTTCGTATCCCTTTGCATACGTAACTCCCGGAATATCGCTGATCATATCGTAAGCAGTATCAATTTTTGTCGCATTTACCATGGAAGAACCGGCTCCCTGGTACCGCGGATTTTTTACAAAATCGCCGATAAAAACAGTCCGCGCGCTTTCCTTTAACGGAAGAATGTTGTTTTCATTTTTAAGCAGCACGACGGCTTCCGCCGCAATCTTCCGCGCAAGTCTGTGATGTGCCTTTTTGTCAAAATCAAAGTGCTCAGCTGCGGCCGTATTTCTGCCGAGCTCGATAATGCGCCTCACGCTTGCGTCCAGTACGGCTTCGTCAAGGTTACCGCTGCGCACTGCATTAACAATTTCCACATCAGAAATACCGGCATTCACCGGCATTTCAAGGTCAAGGCCGCACTGTATCGACGGAATACGGTTGCAGTCGCCGCCCCAGTCGGAAACAACTACACCGTTGAATCCCCATTCTTTCCGCAGAATGTCCACAAGCAGATGATGGTTTTCGGCCGCATGAGTGCCGTTGAGCATATTGTATGACGCCATAATGGAACGGGTGCGGCCTTCCTTTACGGCAATCTCGAAAGCCGTAAGATAAATCTCGCGCAGCGTCCGCTCGTCGACGATTGTGTCTATAACCATGCGCCGCTCTTCCTGATTGTTTGCGGCAAAATGTTTTACGCACGCCGAAACGTTTCTGCTCTGGATTCCCTGTATGCATGATGCGGCAAGTTTTCCTGCAAGATACGGATCTTCGCTGTAATATTCAAAATTACGCCCGCACAACGGATTGCGCTTGATGTTGATCCCCGGGCCGAGAAGCACCTGCACATTCATTGATGCAGCTTCTTTACCAAGAGCCTCTCCCATCTGCCTGACAATATCGGGATTCCATGTATTCGCAACTGCGGAAGCTGTCGGAAAACAGGTGGCAGGAACGGATGCATTCAAACCGATGCGGTCAGCCTTGGCAGCCTGCTTACGCAGACCATGCGGACCGTCCGATAAAAACAGCGAGGGTACCCCCAGCCTGTCTATGTTGCGCGTCTGCCAGAAATCCTTACCTGTTGTAAGCGACGCCTTCTCTTCAATAGTCATTTTACTGATAGCATCTGTAATATCCAAATCATACCTCTGTACAAAACAACACAGGCCGTCCCTGAATTTTTCTTACGGGACGGCCTGCGGAGTCTGAAAAATAAAGCCCGTGTTTGTAATGACTTAATTTTTCAAACACTGCAGTTTTGCTCTTTGTTTATTTTTCTTCTTTTTTCATAATAATCCGCAGCGCTGCAAGAATAAAAAGCACGGCAAGAACTATGTCGACTGCGATACGTACAGTTTCCCAGACCGCAAGCTTGAACACAACGGTCGAGCCGGGAACAATGCCGTTCATCGCGCTCGAATTCGCAACAGCATAGCAGACATTGTGAGCAGCAGTTCTGATTGCATTCTGGGCAGTCGGACTTGTCATATCTTCCGCGCTTTTCATAGCGCTGAATGTAAGCATCATGTCCGTACCGTTATTAAGTCCCTGATTAACGTACATATAGTCGTATAGATTAAAATCAGTGAGAACAAATCCCCTGAATCCCCATTCTCCGCGGAGAATCGTGTTCTGCAGTGCGTTCGTGCCGCCGCTCCATGTTGATCCGATGCGGTTGAATGAACACATAACGGCAGTAGATGCGTTCATGTCTTTTTCAGTCAGCGTACCTTTCGTATCGGCATAATATTTGAGCGGGGCTTTTGCCGTCTTTACAACAGTTTCGAACGGTTTCAGGTAAATTTCTCGGACAGCCTGTTCGTTGGCCCATGATGCGATTCCGTTGTTTACACGGTTCGTCTCCTGATCGTTAAGTGCAAAATGCTTGATGAAGGTCATAAGCCCCTTTTCACCGCAGCCGGAAACGACTGCAGATGCGATTTTTCCCGCAAGCAGACCGTCCTCTGAATAATATTCAAAATTGCGGCCCGCAAAAGGAGAGCGGTGCGTATTCATGGCAGGTGCATACCATCCCTGCAGCTTAAGCGCAAGACTTTCATCTCCGACCATTTCTCCCATTTCTTTTGCAAGTTCCGTGTTATACGTGGAGGCAATAACAATTTCAGACGGATATGCAATACCATGTGTTGTCGTCATAAACGAACTGAAGCCGGCAGGTCCGTCAAAATTTTTTGTAGCAGGAGCGCCGAGTGACGGAAGTTCAGCCGTATTGTATGCAGCGCTCATAATCGCCTTTGACATCTCATCGGGATTAAGCTGATCAAGGAACGTATTCCACAGCGGTGAGTCATAATCAAGTCCGCGCATATTAATAAGTGTAAGCCCGTTCTTCTTGTTGAACTCAGGTGTAACGGAATCTTTGTTAATATGATCGGCAGCTTTATATGCTTTCCATCCTGCGGCGACATCATCGCGTGCAACAAGGTCGGCGGCAGTCGGAGCTGTCGGGAACGTACCTGCAAAATCGGCACGGGAAAAATTGCGCGCATACCCAGGTTCTGCATCATCCTTGAATGCGGCAGATACATTGTCGAATTCATTCGTCACAGCGGCCTTGTCTGATTTGCGGTGATTGCCGCCACTGTACACGATAGTATTTTTTACCGTATACGTTATTTCATCAATGCCGGCTTTCATAGTATGAGAGTCAGACTGCAGCCTGATTTTATAATCGCCTTTATCAAGTACATACGCTTTCTCTTTTTTATAGTCATAGGAAGCCATCGATTCAACAGGAATAGAAAGCGTAAGTGTCTGCGATTCGCCGGGAGCAAGCAGACGGGTTTTTGCAAAATCTCCCAGAACGACGGCAGCTTTTTCTATGCCTCCTTTATAGTACGGAGCAGAATAATACATCTCGACAACGTCTTTCCCCGCCGTACTGCCAGTATTTGAAACTTTGACGTCGACGGAAATCGTGCCGTCAGTATTTCCGAGTTTTTTGCCGGTAACCTGCCAGTCGAATGTCGTATAGCTCAGGCCGTATCCGAACGGATACACAACGGCAGCATCATAATTAATAAAGTTCTCAACGGCGGCAGTTTCGTAATAACGGTAGCCGACGTAAATGCCTTCTTCGTATTCAACGAAGTATGCATTGCCGGTTGCATTATTTTTATTAATATTCGAATACTGATAACTGCCGAAATTGACGAATGTCGGATCTTTTGTAAAATCAGCCGGATAAATATCTGCCGTTTTTCCGGACGGATTCACAGTGCCGCTGAGTACTTTTCCGACTGCATTAAATCCAGACTGTCCAGGGGAGCCTATCCAGAGGACGGCATTGACTTTCGGATCATTTTTAAGCACTCCCAGTTCCATCTGGGTACTTGCATTTACGATGACGACTACTTTTTCAAAGTTGTCTTCCGCAAGCTTTATAAGCTGTTTTTCATCATAGTTAAGCTGAAGTTCATGCTGCCCCGGCGTGTAATGAGAATCCCAGCCTTTCATATCTCTGGCAAGGTCTCCGCCTTCGCCGCCGCCGCGCCCTATCATAATGACGGCAGCACCGTTATAAATTTTGAAACTGTCCCGGACAGAAGGGGTATAATTTTCCACCGGCATTTCCCCCACGTAATAGGAAGACGCTTCCGGTTTGTCCATGACAATATTCGCTTTGGGATGCGCATACACCCTCTCTTTTCCCCCCATTGCGTTTGCTTTCTCTGTGTATGACGCGTATTTTTCCAGTACATCATAAACGGCAGGATTAACGTCAAAACCGGCATTTGTAAGGCCGCTTTTAAAACTGATTACGCTCGAAAGGTCGACTGAACCGGAACCGGAGCCGCCGTAAACGGGATCGGCAGCGTCGCGTCCAAAGACGGTAACTTTCGGCTGAGAACTGACGTTCAGCGGCAGAGCACCGTCGTTCTTGAGCAGAACAATGCCTTCAGATTCGATTTTTTCAACTATAGCGGCAGCGGCTTTTTCTGTAGCTTCAACGCTGTCATAAGAAGATTTATAATACTGACTGTCCCACTTCTCTGTGCCTGCGGCCTGTTTAACAACGGCTTTACGTCCGCCCAGATACAGATCGGCATAGCCGCTGAAAATGTTCAACGCAATATTCAGAACAACAACCACTACTAAAAGAATGGAAAAAACTATCCATCTTTTCTTCGTTTTTACATTCATACAGATTCCTCCGGAATAATTCGACTGCAATTCAACAGTTTGCTCGGATTATGAGTATAAATGAAATTTGACAAAAGTGATTCTCAACAGCACAAACTGTCGAAAACACGGCACGAATTGTCAGAAACTGAGGACATGCACCATCAGAATTTACACATAAAAACTATTTCTGGACGGGAATAAGAATTGTGATTCTGAACCAGTTTTTATCGGGTTCAATAACGACGTTCCCGCCGTATTTTTTTATAGTATACCGTATGCTTTTTATTCCGTATCCGTGATATCCGCTGTTTTCCTTCGTTGTCAGAGGAACTCCGTTGTCCATACGGAGTTCCCCCGTAAAATAGTTCTCGCATTCTATAACTATAAATCTTCGCTGAGTTGAAGTTCTCAGGTGAATAAGCCGTTTTTCAGAATCAGTAACTTTTTGAACAGCCTCTATTGCATTATCAAGAATATTGCCGAATATGGAACATATATCGCTTTCTGTAATAAAATCGAGTTTTGATCCGTCGACGACATAGGTACTGTGAATATCGTATTTTTTACATAAAAGCTGCCTGCCCGACAAAATAGTATCAAGAACCTTGTTTCCTGTATTGAAATTTATCTCATACAGTTCAAGTTCATTTTCCATAGAATTAATCCACTGCCTTCGTTTTTCAGGATCCTCTTCTGCACGAAGTGCTTCTATCTGATGTTTCAAGTCATGATATTTTATATGGACAACTTCAATGCTCTCGCGGTAGTTTTGAAAATTTTTATACTGACTGTCAAGAATCGTCTGTATAAACGTAAGTTCATTTTTAAGGCGGGTCTCTTCAATATAATTCTGGTATGCATACAGAATGCCAAGCCCCATGCCGTCGACAAGGGTACGTATATTGAAAATATCCTTTATGGACTGGGAGGTAAACGGCAGGCTTGAATCAACGAAACTCAGATTGCTGAATGCAAAAGAAAACACCGTAATACAGAAAGCAAGAATAAATTCTCTGCCATTGATTTCTGCTCCCTGTTCCTTTGCAATAAGTTTTTCAAAAAAATAAAATGCCGAAAATGCAGCAATGTACACAACTATAAAAAGTACGGGAATAAAAACATGAGGCAGCCTGCGGTAAAAGAAAAGATACGAATGAAGCTGCCATTCAAGAGATGCCGCAAGTTCAGCCTGCAGAAAAGCTGCAGCTGTCATGTATCCGATAAAAGTCCACGAACCGCTGCAGCACAACCGCAGATATATCCACATGCTCAGAAATGCGGCAATCATAATAGGAATCCAGTAGGTATTTGAAACATTGCCTGTCGATACAAGCAGAATCCCCTGATACACAAAAAATAAAACACTGAAGAGCACGAGCGTTTTTACATTCCTGCGCTTTTTCAGCAGAAAGACATAAATAAAACACGCAAAACATTCTGCAACCGCCGTATAAATTCTCGGAATATCCTGATAAACCGGCGTCATAATAAATTACCGCTCATATATTTTGTCAGTGCATCCATAAAGGATTTCTTACGATTCCTGCTGATAATAAGCCTTTCACCCTTTATTAAACAGTATCCGTTTTCAACTCCCGTCACGTATTTCATATTAACAAGATAGCCTTTATTGCTCCGGTAAAAATCCTGTGCCTGAAGACGCTTTTCTATATCATCCATTTTGTCACGTATTTTTATTTCGCCGTCGATAGTATGAAAAGTCTGGATATGCCCCTGCGATTCAATGTAGTAAATGTCGTTCAGTCTTATTTTTCTAAGTGAATTCTCATACTGCACGCTGATATAGGTGTCGTTCCTGTGCCTGATCCGTAAAACGGCTCTGTCCAGCTTCTGGGAAAAGGCAAAATACGAAACAGGTTTTACCATATAATCAAGGGCGTCCACTTCATATCCCTTTATTGCATACTGAATCAGATTCGTAATAAAAACGATTACCACCTCCGTATCCATCCTGCGGATTTCCCTGGCGGCAGTCATCCCGTCCATTTCCTTCATTTTTATATCAAGAAAAATAATATCAAACGAAGCAGAATAATTTTTAACTATTTCCGACCCGTCGGTAAAAACAGTCAGATCGACAGTCGTTTCCCTGCTTTTCTCATAGCGCGAAAGCATATCCTTAAAAGACGATACGTATATATCCTCGTCTTCCACAAGTGCAATGCGAATCATACTACCAATTTATTCCTTATACACTATATCGGGCAGCTCCGGCACATCGTCCTCAACAGGAGTAAGTACATATATCCCGTCCAACAGATATTCCCATACAGGTTCATCATTTTCCCTGCCGTTCCAGTAATTCCGCGCGTACATAACCGCTTCATTATATGAAATACCTGAAGGAACGCCGGTAAACCAAGACATATCGTATTTTCCGAACGCCCGCTGTTCTTTTACCTCAACCTGCATTACCATTCCGAAATCACCGTAATAATCTTCACGGAACTGGTCGGCTTCAAATTCGTCATCAAACAAAAAAACAGATTTTCCGCGCGCAGGAAGTGCGGCATTCAACCGCTGCCGCTCCTTTTCCCACACGTATTCCCAAATACATTCGCGGTCGGCATCTTTTTCCGTAATCCACGTCTTTGCTTCGCCGCACAATCTCTGATATGTCTTCATGTAATCAATAAGTGCCTTTATCTTTATGTTCCTGTCTATCATAAAACAGCCGATGTCGCCGAATGACACTTCCTCCCTGCCTGAACCAAGCGCATTTTTCAGCTGCGGAATGTAAATTTCAGGAAATGTCGCAATATTCATTGCAACGTCGAGTTTTATATCTTCTTTTGCGGAAAAAGTCCCGATGCAATCGAACAACTCATACAGTTCTTTCGCCCGCTTTTTTCTTGCGGAACTTTTTGCAGAATTTCTACTGTCAAGTTCTTTTCCTGCGGTTTCCACTAATTCATCAACAACGCGGTAATACAATTTATACACGAACCTCCGCTATATAATAGCAACGAATCGGAAATTTAGCAAACTATACAGGTACATCATCCGGAAATTACTCTATCTCTGTCATAATCTTCGTTTTTTCAGTATATTTGTTACCAACAGCTATATTGTTTATATCGAGGCACTTTTTATGAATGAAACACTTATTTCCGATTACAAAAATTTTCTGAACAACGGAAAAACGGAACGCGAATGTGTACAGCAGATTATTAAATTTGCAGAGCAGCAGGGATACAAAGACATCAACGCATATGAAACACTTGCACAGGGCGACAAAGTATACATACAAAAAATGAATAAAACGATTGCTCTGTTTGAAATAGGCAGCGGAAATATTGAAGACGGCATGAATATACTCGGCGCGCATATTGATTCACCGCGGCTTGATGTAAAGCAGAACCCGCTGTATGAAAAAGATTTCGTCGTGTATCTTAATACGCATTATTACGGCGGCATAAAAAAATACCAGTGGGTTACGCTGCCGCTGGCCATTCACGGCGTTGTCTGTAAAACGGACGGTTCAACGGTAAATATAAAAATCGGGGAAGATGAAAGTGATCCTGTATTCTGTATATCGGATATTCTTCCGCACCTTGCACAAGACCAGATGAAAGATAAAGCTTCCGATTTTATTCCCGGAGAAAATCTTGATATAGTATTCGGTTCGGAAATTCCTTCAAAAAACGATACGGCAAAAGATACCAAAGATTCAAAGGAAACGAAAGAAAAGGATAAAGCAAAAAAAGCAATCCTGAATTTGTTAAAAGAAAAATACGGCATTGAAGAAGACGATTTCGGTTCTGCTGAACTTGAAGTTGTTCCTGCCGGAAACGCCAGGGACTGCGGTCTGGACCGCTCGCTTATTCTTGCCTATGGGCAGGATGACCGCTCGTGTGCCTTTACTTCAGTACAGGCATTGTTAACGGGCAAAGCAGCCTCCCGCACAAACTGCTGCCTCTGCGTCGACAAGGAAGAGATCGGCAGCGTCGGTGCCACCGGTATGGGTTCTCATTTCTTTGAAAATGCCACAGCAGAAGTTATTTCCCGCATGCCCGGCGGTTACAACGAACTGACACTGCGGCGCTGCCTTGCGAACAGCTCAATGCTTTCAAGCGATGTAAACGCCGCATACGACCCCATGAACAGCGGACTGTACGACAAGGACAATGCATCGTTCCTTGGCGGCGGAATCGTATTCAACAAGTACACAGGAAGCAGGGGAAAGACTTCCGCAAGCGACGCAAATCCCGAGTTCATTGCAAAAGTGCGGAACATCATGAAAGAAAACAATGTCCCCTTCCAGATGGCCGAACTTGGCAAAGTCGATCAGGGCGGAGGCGGCACTATCGCGTATCTTGCTGCAAAATACGGTATGAACGTACTTGATGCAGGCGTTTCGGTATTGAGCATGCACGCACCCTGGGAAATTACAAGCAGCGAAGATATATGTCAGGCATATAACAGCTATAAAGCTTTTATCACGCTGACAAAATAAAGTAAAAACAAAAAGACCGGCGTTACTGTATAAGCCGGCCTTTTCACTTAATAAGTATATTCTTGTTTAATACGATGCGACAAAACCAACCTCAAAGTAAAACGGTGTCTGAATGTCTGTCCGGCGAATACGATATTTCAGCTCCGCGCTGAGATTAAAAGAAGCTGTATAGCTTGCAAAAACGCCAAAGTTCGGAATCATCGTTAATACCGCCTGCAGTCCGACAGAATCAGAGTAATCCATATCTCCGGCAAACAGCTGATTTACAAGTTCGGGTGTATTGAGGAAATCCCACGATTTGCCTGCATATTTAAATGCGCCCGTATATTCTGCAGAGAGCCTGTATCTGCTTATGTACAGCAGCGTAAAAAACGGAACAGCTTTCTGAACTTCTCCTGCAAACAGCACAACAGTCTCCGTATTATTCAGGAACGTAGACTCTGAAGGAAAAAGTGCTGACTCAATTTTGAACGGAAAATTATACGTATATCCGTAACTGCATATATACGGCAGAAGGCATGGCGACTTGATAATAATTTCCGGTGAAAGATTCTGATAGAAGTTGCTCCACGACGGATCAGCGCCTGACTCGGAATCATATGATGCAAGATATGCCGCGGAGACGGAGAATCCGCCCTGCTCGTACGTTCCAGGTCCTGTCCTGTGAATATTTGTATATCCGGCAGAAAAATGATTCTCTCCGACGAATAAGGCGGTCATGTCACTGCTTTCAAGCCAGCCGAAAGCAGACAGCGGATTATATATGCGGCCGCTCTTCAGTGCGTCGCTGAGCATGTCATTCGTAATTCCGGTCAGGCTCTGGCGCCCTTCAAAAACATCAGTTTCATTTTCAAATGTAATATAGGAAACGTTTCCGACAGGTATCTCCGACGAAAACTGGAGGACGTTCATCGTTTGTTTATATCCGTACCGGTCAAATTCAACCTGATTGTACAGCTCATAAGAAAACAGGGATGTGTCAGTTCCGCTCTTGAAATATGTTTTTAACGCCCCGCTGTTTGTTAACGGATTATAGCCTGCGGACAGCTCAGCAATGCCTGACGACCACGGGTTTGACGTCGCATACGTAACGCCGAAAGGAAGTGACAATGAAGAAAATTCCCCGTCTTTATAGACATATGTCGAGTTATCGCTGAATGGCAGAAGCAGACCTCGTTTATAATAATTAAACGGATTATATTTTTTTGCATTTTCAAGCTGCGGAAAGCCTGTCTGTACACTGTCCGCCGCTCCCGAGTCACTCGTATTTTTGTTAATCATATTCACCATCGGAACAAGTTTTTCCGCTTCATTCTGCACGATAAATGTATCTTCCGCAATTTTTTCAGGGTCGACTGTAATAAGCCGCCAGTCGCAGAAAAATTCTCCGGAATATACAACTAATCCTGTTTTGAGCATGACAGGGTTGTACACACCGCCGGATACGTCGTTTGATTGAAGTTTCATAGATGCGTCCGGGCCGGAACCGGTAAGCAGTTCACCGAACCGCGGCATTGAACCGGGTTTCGTCCATGAGAACGTATACCTCTTTTCACCGTTATAACTGCCGGCAGACGAAACGTTCCTGATTACCATACGTCCGACCGGAGCCTTATATTCTGCCGTTGTACCGTCGGCGATTGAATAAAAACGGATTGACCAGTTCATACCATTTTTATACACATATACCACGGAACCATCGCCACTGTCGGCGGGCGAAAACGGAACGGTGCCGGCAGGGAACGGAATCTGTTTCACGAGTTCAGCGCTGCAAATCCGTGTCCCTGCATTATTTTCTTCAAGTGCATAAATATAGAGTGCCGCATTCCGGGACTTCGTTTTAACCGCTGCAAGATACTGCCTGCCGCTGTGTGTAATGACAGCCGCATCGCGGAGTCCCGTTTCTTTCATATAATACCAGCTGCGGCTCCTCAACCCGTATATCCGTACTTCGTTCTTTAATACGGCATGGCCTGCACTTGTCAGACTTACCGCCGCATACTTTCCGTCTGCAGAAAGCTGAACCCTTGTTGCATTTGAAACGGTAAATAATTTCCGGGGTTTTTTATACTGACGGATAGAGTCCTTCCATTCTGAAAACCAGAAACTATTACCATATTTATCACAGTATGCAAATCCGGTTTCTCCGGCAGAAAGCGATGTGTACCGCGATTCCCGTTTGTTTTCCTGAGACCTGACATTCGTCCCGGAAAAGTAATCGGCATACCCGTCGTTAACCAGCGGATCTGCGGGAATATCGGGGACTTCAACCGATTCTTCAAATAGTTTCCACGCATCTTTTACGGAAATATCATAGACCGATTTAAATGCAAGAGACTGATGAATCGTCTGGAAGTTTACGCACTTATACCAGAACTGCGCATATTTTTCCATGCCGTACGTCTTCTGAAGCCACGAATCAAATGCGCCTCCAAAATAATAATTCTGATTACCTGGATATCTGTCGTGCGCACCATATATGTCGGCATATCCCGGAAACATTCCCTCGAGTTTTGCCTGCCGTACCATCTGCGCGCTGTAAGAATCATTCAGCCGTCCCTCACCGCTCATACTTTCGGAAGAAACAGCTGCACCCTCTGCATGTGAACTCGTCAAGAACAACCATCCGGGATTTACTGCGTCGCCGAAAATTGCATCGACAGTCCTCCAGAATTTATTCTTCATATTATATGTAACCGCATGAGTCAGCTCATGCCGGAATGTCGACAGCAGCGAATCGGAAGAAACAGCCAGACTTTCCGATTCCAATGTATCGTATAATACAATATGGTTGTAATACGCTGCCGTAAAAAACGCATTATATTCGTCCCGGGATGGAGAAATGACGACAGGAAATCTTGCCCACTGTTCAGTACCGAGAGATGAACAAACTTCTCCGTAAATTGTATCAGCATTATCCGCAAGCAGCGCAGCACTTTCTTCCGAATCCTTCGGATAGATGATATCGAACCACTTTGTCTGTACGACTTTAATATCCTTCTCTCCGGACATTACACCGTCGGCTGCAAAAATGGACACGGCTGCAAAGAAACCATAAACCATTGCAGCAAGCAATCGCTTTTTCATAAAACTTTCTCCATACCAGTGATTATTATTATTATTTCCCCCGCAGGGTTTTTCCCCGCTCCATAAAATTCATATGTGCAAGTTTTTTTCCGCTCACATATGTCTTTGTCTTTTTATATATATCTTTCTGCTTGTCATTATGCGTTTTCATTTCCGTGTATTGCCCTGCCGCATATTCTTTCTGCCATACAGGAAGGACAGGATGCGGATCTCCGCGGTGTACATATGCAAGCCATTCCGCCGGCTCAGGAACTTCAAACTTCATATGACTGCCTGTCGCAGGATGAGTAAACTTAAGTGTACGGGCATGAAGCGCAAGGCGTCCGAACGGATCCGTCTTCGCATGGTAATTTTCATCACCAGCCAGCGTATACCCTTTTGATGCAAGATGCGCGCGAATCTGATTTTTTTTGCCGGTATCAAGGCTTAATTCAAACATCGTATGCGTTGCACCCCGTTCAATTACCCTGAAATGGGTCCGGGCTGCTATGGTTTTAAACTTTGCTTGTCCGCCTGCAAAATCAAGATGCCGTTCGTAAATTGATTTTTCACTGCCCGATTTTTTCCCTGAATGCGCCTTCCCCGCCGGCTTGTCTCCTGTCTTCGGAACAAAACCTACGTTATATGCATTATACGCAAGAGGTGCATCAATAATGCCGTAATCCGGCAGCTCCGTCTCGCAGGTATTCTCTGCCACTGCACGGTACAGTCGTTCCGTTACCATTGTCTGCCAGGTTCCCATTATTTTCTGCTGCATGTGTTCAGACAGCGCAAACATCATAACGCCAGATGTATCGCGGTCAAGCCGGTGCACCACAAAAGGTCTGTGATGTGCAGCATATGTGCCGTTCTTTCGCATAAGCTGCTCAAGAACACCGACTGCTGTCCGCGCGCGGCTGCCCGGATACGGCACAGAAAGCATTCCTGAAGGTTTATTGACGACAATTATGAATTCATCTTCATAAAGAATATCAATTTTTTCGCGGCCGAAATCCGCTTTGTGTTCACGTTTATAAAGTGTACTTGCTTTTTCCATAGTATCCCTGCTGAAATATTAATAATGGGGAGGTTTTCTGTCAGGAATTTCTTCAAGGCTGTCCGACAAGTCCTGCAGTTTTCCCGAAATCAGTTTATTTTCCTGTTTAAGAACATCTATCTGCTTTGCCTGTCCGACACAAACGTCCTGAAGCTGATTAACAAAATCCTCAAGATATGCAAGTTTTTTTTCGATTTCAATTATATGTTTTTCAGTTTCTTTATCCATCAGGCTATTCTAGCTTTTTCTTTCCATTATGTACAGTTTTACCTGTAAACTATGTTATAATTATCTTATAAGGACATAGTATGAAAAAATATCTCACCTTTATTTTACCTTTTTTTCTATTGATTATGACTCCGTTTATATCATGCGGAACCAGTTTCAAATCGTTTCCGCAGACTGATACGGGTCAGAAAATCTGGATGAAAACAGGTGTGAATCAGCTTGAAAACGGCGATTTCAGCCGACGGGGGACAAACTGGAATTTTTATCTTGCAGGAGGAAACGCCTCAGTGCAGTACGGATCAAAAAAGGCTGCAATCACGCTTTCTTCCACAGGTAATGTCAACTACGGTGTCCAGTTCTATTATGACGGTTTCCGGTTGTATCAGGGCGGAAGATACACATTCAAATTTACGGCAAACGCTTCATCTCCTAAAGGCTGCGAAGTACGTATTCAATACAACGGTGGAGATTATCATGCATATGCTATCGACACATACACATTTACACCGGAAGCCCGGACATATTCTCTCGATTTTGAAATGAAGGAAGCTTCAGATCCTGCTCCGCGGCTTGCCTTCAACATGGGCGCCTTTCCCGACCGGGACAAAATAAAAATGCCTGTTGAAATAACAATACAGGATGTCTCTCTCGTGCTCAACAATGCCATTTCTGCAAAAGAAGAAAGCAACGGCGGTGCTGACATCGTACGGATAAATCAGACAGGGTACCGGACAAATGACAGAAAAACCGCATTCGTTAAAGTACAAAAAGACGGACAGCTGTTCAGCGTACTTGATAAAAACGGGACGGAAGTCCTTTCGGGAAAGCTCGGAAAGCCGGTACGCGACGAAATGGCATTTGAATATACGGCGCCTGCTGATTTTTCGAGCATTACGGAACCGGGGACGTACACGGTGAAAGTCGGCAGCGATGAAAGCTTCCCGTTCGTCATCAGCGATTCTGTCTACACCCCGCTTCTCACCGATGCACTTTCATATTTTACGCTTTCACGCTGTGGTACGGAAGTCACCGGTTCACTATTCGGGCACCCTGCCTGTCATCTCGGAGAGGCACGCATTTTCGGAACAAACGACTATATAGAAGCAGACGGCGGGTGGCACGATGCCGGCGATTACGGCCGCTATGTTGTGCCGGCTGCAAAAACCGTTGCTGATCTTCTGTTTGCACATCAGGCTGCCTCCGAAACATACAGGAACTTCAGTATTCTTGGCGAAACACAATGGGAGCTGGACTGGATGTTTAAAATGCAGCGTGCAGACGGCGGCGTATACCACAAAATCACCTGTAAAAAATTTCCGCCGTTTGTAATGCCGCAGCTGGAAACAGAACAGCTGATTGTTTCTCCCGTTTCCACCGCCGCTACCGCAGATTTTGCAGCCTCAACGGCACTTGCCGCGGTATATTACCGCAGCAGTAATCCCCAGTTTGCAAATACGGCACTTGCTGCAGCTGAACGGGCATGGAACTATCTTGAGCTGAACTCATTTCAGGCATTCTCAAATCCTTCCACGGTCGAAACAGGTGCATATGCGGACACCAGCGATACAGACGAACGGTATTTCGCAGCCGCAGCGCTCTGCAAAGCAACAGGCAATGCAAAATATGCCGGCGCCGCCGAAAAACTGAGAAAAAGTCCGTATGCTGAATCATGGAAAGAAGAATACGGCTGGGCGCAGATGGAAGGATATGGTGATGAAATAATAATTAACAATCCTGATTTATTCAGCCCCTGGCTCGTAAAAGAAGCAAAAAATGCGGTGCTGAAACGTGCTGACGCATTGATTGCACAAGCTGCAAACTCGGGTTTCGGTCTTGCAATAAAAGAGACTGTCTGGGGAAGCAATATGGAAGTGCTCAATGATGCACATCTGCTTGCATTTGCGTACGACATCACAGGCAAAAAAAAGTATATCGGGGCAGCATATGCGCAGGTGAATTACGTGCTCGGCTGCAATCCCATGACGGAATGTTACGTTACCGGTTACGGTACGCACAGCCCTCAGCATCCGCATCACCGCCCGTCAATAGCAATGAACACCCCGATGAAAGGTATGCTTGTCGGCGGCCCCGACGAGAAACTTGAAGATGCATTCGCGCAAAACCTTCTTGCCGGAAAACCTCCGCTGCTCTGCTATGTCGACAATTATCAATCCTTCAGTACGAATGAAGTAGCAATCTATTGGAACTCTGCGCTTGTATATGCGCTTGCAAAGTTATATTATGCCCGATAAACAAGGAGGGGCTTATGTGGCCTGTTATTATTACCTGCGGAGTCATCCTGATTTGTGTAACGGTATATGTTTCGCGGAAAAATGAAAAAAAACGTATTTCGTCTACAGAAGCAGCTGCTGCTGACGATGCAAAGGACGTTGACGAATTCAGCAAAGCTTTCTTTGAACGCGTACAGACAGGAGAAAGCGCTCAGCCCTTTCTGCAGCTCGCAGGACAGGGTGACTGTGCGCTGATCCAGGGTATGCTCCAGTCGGCAGGAATTCCATCGTACACGGACTTTACGCATATTAATAAATTTTACGGACCTCTTACGGAAGCAACATCTTCAGGATTAAGCATCAAACTGCAGATTCTTACAAATGATTATGACGACGCCCTTGCCGTTGTAAACGATTACATAAAGACAAAAGGTACCAGTGCGGGCATAACAATCAGCGGGAAGCAACAATAAATAAATCAGCCGGTGTACCATAGCCATACACCGGCTGCACAAAAGTTACTGCTTATTCATCTTTGCGGTTGATAAGCACCATTCGCATTGAAACCGGCCGGCAGTCAACGACAACCGGTATCGGTTTTCTGTCCGGAACCTGTTCATCACGCGGCTGCAATTGCGATCCTTTTAGGAGCAGCAAGTGCCTTGCGCGGGATTGTTACCGTAAGCACACCGTTCTTAAATGATGCAGCGATGTCTTCACCGTTTACATCATCAGGGAGTGTGAACCGGCGGCAGAATTCGCTGACACGACGCTCGCGGATAAGCCACTTTTCATCATCCTTCCTGGTATCTTTATCGGACTTTTCTTCTTTCGTCTCTTCATGGCGTGAAGAAACCGTGAGCACATTGTGATCGAGTTCAACGTTCACATCCTTCTCGGTCAGTCCGGGCAAATCCATCTGCATAGAATACGCACCTTTCTCTTCTTTCACGTCGACCTTCGGTACATTGAAGGAGCGGTCAAAATGAAACTCCGGCATTACGTCGCTCAGTGCATTGTCGAAGAAATTGTTGAAAAGTGATAACTCGTTCATAAAAAACCTCCAAAGATCTTATTTATTGATTTACCGGGAAATTGCATTTCTGTTCTTTCCCCTGCCTCAGATTCTGTCTGAACCTTTTGGCTTACATCTTAACTGTAGCAATAATTGTGCCAAGTTTCTAAAAAAAATAAAAACCCGCATAAAATAACAAAAAACAGGCGGAAAGTGCAGGATGGACGCGGTAAAAAACCGCTTTCTCTTATATTCCGTTCAGGATGGTGTGTAAAATGAACATAGTGGGTAAATTATACACACTTAATTGTGTCATATTTACCCATTTACTACAATTCTACAAAAAGAGACTGAATCAAATTGACTGAATTTTTCACCCGTGTACGCATACAATGCGGATTGCGCTTATACTACTCTTGAGATTTTCAATAACTGCATCAGGCGGAGTCAGAAGCTGCCGGTAAATCCACGTCCGTAAATCATTTTATATGGCTATTTTCCAGACAGCTTATTCAATCGCTTTATCTGCTAAACGGTACTGTATCTCAGGATGAAAATCACCGCTCCGCACATATCCGAGAATGCTGGAAAGGAATACCTTTCCCTCCGGCAGGTTCAGAAGCGCGGGGAAAGAGCACGTGCAGACAAGCAGGCTGCCGGTGTACACCTTGCATTCAAACAGTATGCCGAGTTTGTGATTGCGCTCAAAATTGTCAATAACCTGAACGATGGGAAGCAGTTCCTGCGGTGCATCGTCCAGGATGAGCGCACGCGATACGGATACGATGTTTCTCCAGTGTTCCTCCGCATATTCTTCTGAGGGGAAAGCCTGCAGCGCAGGATGACTGTTCCTTATAAGCAGCCCCATCGTGCCGACCGGTTCCGGTTTCCCCATATGTTCCGAAATTGCCCTGAACATCGGATAACACCAGAAATCGGTGCAGTATGTTCCTTCAAGCGACTGCTTCATTGATTCGGGGGACAGGAACAGCACAGCATTCTGCCCTGCGCGCAGCAGTGCGTCCATTTCTTCCGTGGGGGCACTGAATATATGCAGTCCGTCCGTGCTGACAGGTACATCCGCAGGACAGAGCCAGATATCGTAATCCTTTTTAAGCCTTTCAGAGGGCAGCACAAGCGAAAGGACAAGTTTCTTCATGACGTTCGTTTCCGGCATGGTACAGCGGACTGCATCCGCTTCAAAAAAATCATCCTCACGGTTTTGTATACGGACAGAACCTGAGAAAATAACGGATTCTCCGTCTTTCAGCTCCCACCCGATGTCTGTCTGCCCGGGAAGTTTTTCTGCACGGTCGTACCGCAGCTGAATCCGGGCATAAAACGGATCACCCGGCACATAGACAAAACGATCGAACCGGGCAAGAAGCACCGCATCGGAGCAGAACGTCCGCCACTCTTCCGCGGAAATAAGCCCCTTCGATTCCATAAAGGCGTTGAGTATACCGACAAGCGCCGTTCCCTGACCGCTGTAATCCTGAAGGTCGAGCAGTTGAAACCCTGCAAGATTTTTTGAACGGAATGCGGCTTCAAGTTCTTCACGGTAACAGCCCGCGGCAAGTTTTCCCGAACACCAGAAATATGAGTCCGCAAGAGAACCCAACCCCTTGTCTTCGAGCCGCCTGCGGAAGACCTCTAAGTTACGTGCTTTGAGCGGACCGGTATATTTTTCCATCTCACGATAATCCGGGTACACGGCGTACTGTCCTATTTCATGTGAAACGACGGGAACGGACGGAACAGGTCCTTCCCCTGCAGTATCTGCATCAACTGTTTTTACGCCGGTACCAAACTGAATAGTAATTTTTCCTCCGGATTGTCCGGCCTTTTCCGTCGTACCACCGGAAGGCCGGATATGCTCATCGTAATCAGTGAGCGTACCGTGCACTCCCGTCTGAACGTGACCGAGAGGAGCGTCGCACATGGCATACGATCCGCGGATAAGGCGGTCATGCGAAAAACGCACACCGCAGAAGAAATCCTCATGTGCAAGAATTTCGGGACAAAACTGAAAATTGTTCGAGCCCTGTGTATACAGTCGGCTGCCGTCAAATGACTTATATGCTGCAAGAATTTCGTCAAGATGCGTTTTACTGCCCCAGAGTTCATTACCAAGAGAAAGCATGACGAATGACGGATGGTTCCCGAACGAACGCAGCATCAGGAAGCCCTCTTCGGTAAGATAGTTCCACTCCTCCGGATTGGCATGAGGATCGTTTTTTTCGGGAACAGTACCCCAGAACGGGAGTTCCGGCTCAAGGTATATACCGAGCATGTCTGCCGCAGTAAACGCCGCTTCGGGAGGGCAGCATGTATGAAAACGGTACTGATTAATCCCGTACTCCTGCGATATTCTGAATTTTTTAAGCCACGCATCAACGTCTGTTGGTGCATACCCGGTAAGCGGAAAAAGAAGCGCTTCGTGCTTCCCCCGCAAAAACGTTGTCCTGCCGTTAATAGTAAACTTACCGCCGTGCGTCTTAAAATCCCGGAGCCCGAAGACAGCATCTTCCGTATCGCTCAGTCCGTCAACGTCTAAAGCAAGATGGAGCCGGTAGAGAGCTGGTTCATATTCGCTCCATACATATGCACTGCTTCCAAGATTATACTTCAGCACGTTCTCTCCGGCACGGACTGGAAATGAGGCGGACGGAACATGCTGAGAACGAAGCCTGCTGTTAAAACTTTCTGCAGAGAGGGTAAGCATTCCTTCTTCCGCTCCGTGAAGTTCCGCATATACCGTCACGGAATGCTCCGCAGCATCAGGAATGAGTCTGATTTTATCGATAAAAACACGCGGAAAAATCTGAAGTTCAATACGCCCTGTAATTCCGTTCCAGTTTGTCTGCGTGTCAGGGGACGTCATGTGGCCACCGCCGGTCGGATAGGTCGAATTGTCCACACATATTGTAATAGTGTGCGTGCCTGATGAAAGAAGCCCCGTAACATCATACACATGAGGAGTACAAAGGCTGTTCTGCATGCCGATTTTTTTATCATCAAGATATACTGTCGTAACACGGGTACGTTCAAGAAACAGGAAACAATTTTTACCGGAAAGGTCTTCGGTTATGGTAAGTGTACAGGAAAACCATGCATACCCGTTAAAGGGATACAATTCGGTAAGATGCCCTGTCTCTGCTGAATCATTTTCAATACCCTTTTTGAAACAGGCAGTTGTACCTGGCAGCGACATCGTGTCTCTGTAAGGTAAAACACATCCGTTTTTATCCGGATCAAGCATAAAATTCCAGACACCGCTTAAATCAATTTTCTTCTGCATCGGGTATACCTCCGGCCGGACTAGTCGAATTGATTTTATTATCCCGCAAAATTACCCCGAAAACAATCAAATAATTACAGTAATAAACATAAAAAAAACACAACCCATTTTTACTTAAACACCGTTTAATGAGCCTGTTGTCGTACGTGCCCAGGAGTATAAGGATACACAAAAGTTGTAAAAATCTGCATTTTTATTCATTTTTTATCGTACAACGCTTGCATCTTTTTAACAGAGATGCTATATTCCTGCATAAATTACGAACTAACAAAAAAGCTCCAGTTTTTCCTGTTTTCCTTAGAACCAAAACAGAAAAAACAGGAGCTTTTTTTTTATTGGCAAAGGGGCCATCTGTCATAAAACGGGACAGGTGACCCCTTTTTTTATATGGTGTGGAAGAAACCGTTTTATTCCACTGATTTGTCGGTAGGCGTGAAAATTTTATCCGGCGCGGGAATTTTCATTTTTGCCTGTTGGAAAGTGCTGCGCCCCCAAAACACAGCATGCAGTTTTGTCTGTATACAGAATTGCTGCACTCGATTTTTTTACAGGAGTAATACGATGAAAAGATTTATTGCCCGCCTTGCGGGATGTGCCGTATGTATCGCAGCCGTAACCGCAGGTTTTTCCGGCTGCAGGGGAAAGACAGAAACAGCTCAGGTATCTGCAGAACAAAATTCTTCTGATTCGTTCATTGTCGGTTTTGTATTCGACGGGTATATCAACGACGGCGGATGGTGCTATGAGCAGAACAGAGGACGCGTTGCTGCTGAAGCTGCCGGCATAAAAACCATCTACAAAGAAAACGTTCCGGCAACACAGGAATGCGTAAAGGTAATCGACGACCTCATTAATCAAGGGGCAAAAGTGATTGTCGGAACGACATTCGGATTTATGGATTACATGCTCAAGGCGGCGGCAGCGCATCCTGATGTGATATTCCTTCACTGCGGCGGATACAAGAACAGCGCAAACCTGTACACATACCTTGGCAGACAGTATCAGTCGCGTTTCCTGTGCGGACTGATTGCCGGTTCCGAAACAAAAACGGGAAAACTGGGTTACATTGCAGCATTCAGCATCCCTGAAGTAGTCAGGGGAATAAACGCGTACACACTGGGCGCACAGATTGCAAACCCGGACGTACAGGTCATCGTCCGGTGGACACATACATGGTACGATCCGTCGATTGAAAAAGAAGCGGGAAAGTCTCTGCTTGACGAAGGATGCGATATTCTTACAGAACATGAATCGACTGCCGCGTCGCTCGAACCTGCAGAAGAGAATGGTCTTATGACAATCGGATACACAACGGATATGTCAAAAACGCTTCCCAAATCTTATCTGACGTCATCCGGCTACAACTGGGCATCGTTTTTTGTGCCGGCTTTTAAAGCAATGAAAGCAGGTACCTGGGAAAAAGCCAATTTCTGGGGAGGGCTCGAAACGGGCGTTCCCGTCCTGCCGTCATATTCTGACCGGGTTACGGATGCAGGAAAACAGCTTGTTAGCGAATATACGGGAAAAATCACCGGCGGAAGTTACAAAGTCTTTCAGGGACCGGTATACGATCAGGAAGGAAAAATCCGCATTCCTGAAGGTACCGCGGCAGGCGACGGCGATCTGCTTTCTATGAATTACTTTGTCCGGGGAGTTGTCGGAAAAGTCGAATAGCTTTCCGCTCTCCCTCCTCCTGCGCTTTCTGCACGGCGCAGGAAACATGATTCTGCAGCTTTTGACTGACTTTAACGTAGAGGAAAAAATGAACGAAGATGAACAACTTGTCATAAAAAATGCATATGTCTATACGGTCGACGAACAGGATACGGTATACCCGCGCGCCACAATCGTTGTCCGCGGCAATAAGATATACAAAATATGTACGGAAGAAATTCCCGGTTTAACCGATAAAGGCACCGTCATAAACGCGGAAGGATGCGCCGTCATTCCGGGTTTTATCAATACGCATATTCACATTTTCCAGTCGCTTCTTAAAGGATTGGGGGCGGACCACAGGCTTATTGAATGGCTGAATCTGTCTGCACTTCCGTACGGCGAAAAAATGGGGCCGGATTTACAGCATGCAGCCGCACTTCTTGCCTCATATGAAGCACTGCAGAGCGGCTGCACGACACTCTGTGAATCATTCTATACGACACAGGACGATGAACTTTCACACGCAGTCATCAGGGGAATGCAGGAAACGGGCATACGCAGCATTTTTATCAGAACGTTCTGCGATACCGGAACGGAATACGGCATGCCGCAGTGTTTTATGGAGACAGTCGGCCAGGCGATGAAAAAAACGGAAGACCTCCGCTGCAGATATGAAGGCAGATCGGACATGCTCCACATCTGGACCGGCCCCTGCGTTACCTGGGCAACGACAAAAGAAGGATACGAAGGGATGATGGAATACGTAAAATCAACAGGTATGCCGTATTCCATGCATCTGGATGAAACTGAAGTCGACAACCAGATGTGCAGGAAATACTACAACATGGATGCGGTACAGCTGCTCGACTCCGTCGGGTTCCTGACCGATGATTTTCTTGCAGTTCACTGCGTAAATCTGACAGACGAAGAACTTGCGGTATTCGCAAAACGACATGTAAACGTATCACATAATCCTATGGCTAACATGTATCTGGGCTCCGGTTTTGCACGTATACCGGAAATGCTCAAAAGAGGCATCAGGGTGGCACTTGGTACTGACGGCGCGGCAAGCAACAATACGACCAATTTTCTTGAAACATTCAAGATGGCAGCCCTCATTCAGAAGGCAATCTACCGCGATGCGGCAATACTCTCGGCACGCGATATCCTCCGAATGGCGACTATAGAAGCAGCGCGTGCAGTAAAACTGGACAGCATCACCGGTTCGCTTGAAACGGGTAAAAAGGCCGACATCGTCATTTTTGATCCGGCACAGCTGACGTCGTTCCCGATGCACGATCCGCTTGCAACGATTGCATATTCTTCCTGCATAGCAAATATCAGGACAACCATCGTAAACGGCCGGATTGTTTATGATAACGGACAGTTCCGGGGAAATCCGGATCTGAGCAGCTTGTATAACGATACACTGTGTAAATTAAAGAAGGTAAAAGTGTCATGAACGGGATAACTTACACTCCCACGGTGCACATGGAACATATTACAAAGCAGTTCGGCAGGCTGACTGCAAACGACTGCGTTTCGCTTACGGTTCAGCCGGGAGAAGTCCTTGCGCTGCTCGGAGAAAACGGCGCCGGAAAAAGTACGCTCATGAATATTCTATCCGGCATGTACAAACCGACAGGAGGAAGAATCCTGCTTGACGGTACGGAAGTCGAATTCGACTCTCCGCGGGACGCACTGCAGCACGGCATAGGTATGATATACCAGCATTTCAAACTTGCCGAACATATGACGGGACTTGAAAATATAATAGAAGGAAACAACAGCGGTTTTTTTCTGAACAGGAAAAAGGGCAGAAAAAAAATAGAGGAACTGTGCAGACGTACCGGCCTTCCCCTCAAACTTGATATTCCCGTCTGCAATATGAGCATCAGCGAAAAGCAGACGCTCGAAATACTCAAAGTATTGTACTGCGATGCGCGCGTGCTTATCCTCGACGAACCGACCGCGGTACTGACGCCGCAGGAAACGGAAAAACTGTTTACCGTGCTCGAGGCAATGAAAAAATCAGGCCATTCGATAATCATCATTACACATAAACTGAACGAAGTAATGGCCGTGAGCGACAGGATTGCAGTCCTCCGGGATGGAAAGAATGCGGGAACGGCAGTCACGGCGGAAACAACTCCGGACGAACTCGTGCGCATGATGGTCGGAAAAGGGCGGAACATCGTTCATCCCCTTTCCGCTTCCGGAACGGATAAACCGGCAGTTGAAGTCAAAGACGTCTGCTCCGTCAACTGCGACGGCGTGTACCAGCTCCGCAACGTGAGCTTTACGATACACGAAGGTGAACTGCTCGGCGTTGCAGGTGTTGCAGGCAGCGGACAGAAAACATTATGCGAAGTCCTTTCCGGAATGACACCTGTTACGAAAGGTACCATCAGGTATAAAGGCATGTCCGTCGTATCACCGCGCGATTCAAGGGTCGACACTAAACAGGTTTCCGTCGGCTTCGTACCGGAAAACAGGCTTGGGACAGGACTTATAGGCAGCATGGATATGGTTGACAACATCCTGCTCCGCGCCCAGTACGACGACAACAGTCATTTTTTAAACCGTGCAAAAATCCGTGCAGAATGCAGGGAGGCAATCCGCGTGTTCGACATTAAAACGCAGGGTATAGAATATCCCGTCAAAATGATGTCAGGCGGCAACATTCAGAAAGTCATGCTGGCCCGGGAAGTCCGCGGAAAGCCGCAGTTTTTCATAGCGGCATATCCGGTGCGCGGACTCGATACGGCAAGTACGGATGCAGTATACACAATGATGCACGAACTTTGTACAAAGGGCGTACCCGTACTGCTCGTCGGCGAAGACCTTGACCAGCTTATGACGCAGTGCGACAGGATTATGGTGATGTGCGGCGGCGAAGTTATGGGCATTGTGCCGGCGCACGGAGTAACACGTGAAGAAATCGGTGACTTAATGTCCGGCAATAAAAATCCGGAAAGGATAAGTAAACTATGCGCTTCGTTATAAGTGAAAAAATAGGTACAACAACCCGCTCACGGATTGCAGGCACCGCCGGGGCGCTGGCGGCAGCTGTTTTCATAATCTCATGCATGCTGCAAATAGAAGGGTATCCCGTCGGTGCGGTGTGGCTTAAACTGATTCAGGGCGGATTTGGTTCACTGTACGCGCTTCACTCGACGTTCATCCGGACCGTTCCCCTTGCCATTGCGTCAATCGGCATTCTGTTCGCTTTTAAAATGAAATTCTGGAATATCGGTGGCGAAGGCCAGATTCTCATGGGTGCATTCGCCGCGACAGGTTTTGCATTGTTCTGTCCGTCCTTGCCGCGCCCCGTTCTGCTGCTGCTCATGTTCACCGCAGGTTTCGCAGGCGGAGGATTATGGGCGACCGTCGCATCGGTACTCAAAGTCCGTCGCGGCATGAACGAGACAATCGTCACGCTCATGCTCAATTATATCGCGCTCCAGTGGGTGACCTTTCTCCAGTACAACCTCTGGCGTGACAAGTCGGGACTGAATTTTCCGAAAATACCGCTGTTTTCCGATAACGCCATTCTGCCGGATTTTCTGGGAATACATCTCGGATTCTGGATTATGCTGCTTATCGTTATTGGAACGGCATTGTTCTTCAGATACACGAAAGAGGGGTTCAAAATGCAGATTATCGGCGAAAGTCTTGAAACTGCACGCTATCTGCGCATAAACAGCCGGCGTATGATGCTTATAATGATATTCGTCAGCGGAGGACTGTGCGGCATTACCGGCATGATTCAGGCATCGGCTGTAAACAACACGCTCAACATCGGTATTACGGACGGAGTCGGATTTACGGCAATCATAGTCGCATGGCTCAGCGGACTTAACCCGTATGCTTCACTTGCCGTATCGTTCGTCTTTGCAGGACTTACGGAAGGTGCATCGTCTATTCAAACAGCCTTCAGAATACCCGAAACTGTTGCCACTTTAATGGAAGGTATAATTCTTTTCTGCGTCATAGCAGTTGATTTTTACAATAAATACAGCGTCCGTCTTGTCCGGAGAGAACGCAGCAATTGCAGCAGGGAGCAAATCCATGGATGAACTGATACTTTTTTTATCTTCGGCAGTCGTCGTCGGCGTTCCGATTCTATACGCAACCATCGGAGAAATCCTTTCAGAAAAAAGCGGCAACCTGAATCTTGGTGTCGAGGGAATGATGCTTGTGGGCGCCGTCATTGGTTTCAAAATCGGATACGCAACAGGAAATCCTTTCCTTGCAGCAGCGGGAGCAGGCGCGGCAGGAGCAGCAGCAGCATTTCTGTACGGATTTTTTACCATATCGCTCCGGTGCAACCAGATTATTACCGGACTGACGCTTACCATTTTCGGCACCGGATTTGCAAACTTTCTGGGAGGCCCGTATATCGGAGAACGCCTGCCGGCATCCGTTACCGGCGTATTTCATGCAATTCCAATCCCGCTTCTCTCCCGCATTCCGTTTGCAGGACCCATCCTGTTCAACCAGAACATACTTGTCTACATTGCGTATCTGCTTGCGGCAGCGGCAGCTGTCTATCTGTATTATACACGCGGAGGACTCAGACTCAGACTTGTAGGAGAAAACCCCGAAGCTGCAGACGCGCTCGGAATTCAGGTTTCAGCCATAAAATATGCACACGTCCTGTTGTCAGGACTGTTAAGCGGCATCGGAGGTGCGTACATTTGTTTCGCTTCAATTCCGACATGGCAGAACAATATTGTTGCAGGAAAAGGCTGGATTGCCGTTGCACTTGTTATTTTCTCAGGCTGGAATCCCGCGCTCGCACTGCCGGGAACACTGCTGTTCGGACTACTAAGCATACTGGGAATACGGCTGCAAAAATACAACCTGCCGGTATCTCAGTATTTCTTCGACATGCTGCCGTATCTCATGACGATAGTCGTTCTGTACATCGGAAGCTTCCGCCGCTCAAAATCAGCCGAGCCTGCGTCTCTTGGAAATTCCTGGTTCCGCGAGACACGCTGATACGCCCGAACCGGCTTACTCAACACACCCCGGAGGGGCTCCCCTGCGGGGAGAAAGACGGAAAAGTATTTCCTTCACAGAAAATTTCCCTGAAGGAAACGAGTTCTTCCAGGGAAAGTATAACGGTTATCCGCGGAAAGGTTCGGGAATCTCTTTTCCACCGAAGTACCGGGTCTTTATCTGGCGGTCGTCTCCAGTATACAAAAACCGCTCAAGGCGTTCTTTCATGGAGAACGTACAACCGGTGTCAAGGCTTGAATCGTCTATAACGAGCGCATCAAATCCATATCCCGGTTCAAAGCTGCCTGTTTTTCCGAAGAACGAACCGGAAACTTTTGTAGCCATGTAGAAAGCTTCAGGGACGGTGACTGGAGACGATTCCGGATGCTGCACCCAGTACAGTTTTGACACCCGTATCGTTTCAGTAATATGCCGCATCATGGAATAGACCTCGGCGCCGCCGACATCGGAAGCAAGTCCTATGCGGAGTCCTGCCTGACTGTACGTCCTGACCGGCATTATCCCGCTTGAAAGATCGGCGTTTGACATTGCACAATGTGCGGCATACACTTTTTTATCGCACAGCAGTTTTACTTCATGGTCGGACAGATATATACAGTGCGCCATAATAGTCCTGCCCTCCGGCATAAGGCCGAACGCTTCATATACATCCGCATAATTTTCAAACTGCGGGTGCAGTTCCTTTACCCATGCCACTTCGTTTCTGTTCTCATCAAGATGCGACTGCACAGGGAGATTATATTTTTCCACAAGATCGCCCAGTTTACGCATCAGTTTTTCTGTCGTCGACGGAACAAACCGGGGCGTCATAATATAGTTAATACGGTCAGATTGCGCCGAACCGAATTCTGCAATCAATTCTTCGGTAGCAATGACAGATTCTTCAGTCGTTTCCGTCAATCCCGGAATGCTGTTCCTGTCCATATTTACTTTACCGATAAAGGCACCCAGTCCAGACTCCCGGAACAGGGAAAACAGAAGCTCTGTAGGTTTTTTATGCAGCGTCGCAAAGACACTGGCGTGCAGTGTCCCGCATTTCCAGAGTTCCCTGATAAATTTCTTGTAAACGCGTTCCGCAAAAGCCGTATCCGCAAATTTTGTTTCAAGCGGAAAGGTATAATGATTCAGCCAGGGAAGGAGCTCTTCATCAAAGCCGATTCCTGCATTCGGAAGGTGCGGCGCATGAACGTGAATATCGCTGAATGCAGGAATTACAATATACGGACGGAGATCCGTGACGGGCAGAGACGACAATGAATCCGGGAGCGTTTTTGTCAGTTCACGTACGCTTCCGTTCTCAACAATGCAAAATGTATCTTCATCTATTTTGAGGCGGCCTGATTCCGGCGTACAGATAAAATTTCCACGAAATATACTGATATGCTGCATATATGTTTCCTTAGTATTGTGCACAACTCTCTTCTACTATATGCAAGTATACCGGCAGGAAGTGAAAGAGACAATACAGCGGAATACAAAAAAACATCCCGCATAAAATCGTCCTGTTGAAATCTTATATTTCGTATAAAGTTGTATATTTCTTTTCCAGATAGCCAAGAAACGGCTCAACACTAAAATCTTCGCCGGTAATTTCACGTATCCACTCTTTCGGCGGCTGCCTGTCCGCATTTTTCCAGACATGCTCTTTCATCCATCCGTTTATTTTTGCAAAATCCCCTGCAGAGACAGCCTGCTCAACATCAAAGTCCCGGCACATCCTGTTGTAATACATCGCGTTGTACATGTTGCCCAGCGCGTATGTAGTAAAATAGCCGAAACCGGAAGCCCAGTGTACATCCTGCAGAATGCCCTCTTTGTCGTTCTGAGGCCGGACTCCAAGATATTCCTCATATTTATCGTTCCAAAGTTCAGGCAGATCCTCTATCTTAGCATTTCCGTTGACAATCATTTTTTCAAGTTCATACCGTATCATGATGTGAAACGTATACGTAAATTCATCCGCTTCCGTCCTCACAAGCGACGGCGATACGACATTCACCGCTTCATACAATTCCCGTTCGCTTACGTCATGCATCACGTCGGGAAAAATCTTTCTTGTCTCATCATAAATCAGATGAATAAAACCCTTTGAACGCCCGATTCTGTTTTCATAAAAACGTGAAACTGATTCATGCATGCCCATCGTTTTATCATTATTAATGTAATGTTCCCAGTCTTCGCCGGGCTGATACATTTCAAACAGAGCATGCCCTCCTTCATGAATAATCGAAAACATGCTTGAACAAAACATCTGCGGATAATAATGCGTCGTTACACGAACGTCGTTGCGTCCCAGTCCGTCCGTAAAAGGATGTTCCGTTGTAGTAAATGCTCCGCGGTTAAAGTCAAATCCCATCGTCTCCAGAAGATACCGGGACATCCGCTGCTGCTGCTCATCGGTTACCGTACGGGTCAGGAAGTCCTTTCTGATATTTTTCTCAGCCGCCTGTATTTTTTTCAGAAGCGGAACAAGCCGTTCCCTGCACCTGTTAAAAATCACATCAAGATCATGCGTCGTCATTCCCCGCTCGTAATCGTCAAGTAGATTGTCGTACGTATCCGGAAGTTTATCTTCACGGAGCGTTACTTTTTTGACCTCCACATCGCGCACTTTTTTAAGCGACGGAGCAAAAATCGAAAAATCTGATTTCTGTTTTGCGTTAAGCCAGTCTACGAAAGATTTATTATAAATAAGGGAAAATTCATGATCCATCGCAGGCGTTATATTTTTAATCTTTAAGTATTCACGGTGTAAATCATCTGCAAGTATTCTGTCCGGACCATTGTCGATTTCATCTTTGTGCTGATACAGATATTCCGCAGCCTCCGTAAACGACGGCTGCTTTATCAGCTCAAAAGCTTTTGTCGACAAAAAGGCCCTCACCTCGCCCTGTTCCTCCATGCCTTCCGGGGGACAGATTGTCTCCTGATCAAAATTCAGCACTCTGCACGCATGTTCGTAGGATTCAACATCCCGAAGCGTTTTTTTCACAAAATCCAGTCTTTCAAGTAATTCCTGTGTCATAGTCATTCTCCTGTTTTACAATAGTATATATTATGCCAATCCAAATCGTTTTTGTGGTCTATTTATCCTGAAATTTGTTATACACCACCAGCTCATCCAATTGCCTGAACTCCGAGTGCAGAGGCGACGGCTTTGCATCAAGGGCAGGATATCCCATAATCAGTAATGCAACAGGTTCTATATCATCAGGTATTGAAAATTCGCATCTCACAGCTTCCGGAATAAAATGCATAATCCATGTCGTTCCTACACCAAGTGAGGCTGCTTCAAGCATCATATGCGTTGCAACAATACTTGCATCAATTTCTCCGCTGGTTTTTCCGTCATAACATCTTTTCCAGGATTCTTCTCTGCTGTAACAGACCAGCATTGCCGCCGGCGCATTAAAATGGCATTCCGTACATTTCCTAAGCCTTTCCCTGCCCTCACTTCCATTAATAACAATAATTCTCTGCGGCTGACGGTTACAGGCCGTAGGCGCAAGATAACCGGCTTTCAGAATTTTATCTATTGTATTCTGATCAATATCTTTGTCAATAAAACGACGCACAGAATAACGTTCTGCTGCAAGTTTCAAAAAATCACTATTCTCGTCTGCCATATTGTGTTCCCCTAAAATATTTATTTCACAGTACATTCTGCCTGCCCTTGTAGAGCTTTCTGAAGCGATGCTGTTTTAACAAAGTTGCTTTTCACGACTAAAAAGCAATATCCTTTTTTGTACGCAGGCTGATAAAGATTCCCGCGTCATGCAGACCTGTATTATCGAAAAAACGGTAACGAACCCAGCCGCCGTTACTGCAGGGATATTTTGTTTCCCAGCATTTCCTGCCCTCATCCGACAGCGAATTTAATAATTCCCTGCCTCTGTCCGATTCAGGTTCATTAATCTGCGTAAAAAGCGTTAAACTTTTATTCTCAAAAAAAATATAGAAAAGATGCTTTGCCTTATGGCTGAATTTGTATCCCCA
>WSSedB1CaDRAFT_10000009_pt1 | contig 114539 bp, 76 predicted proteins | sample WetSurSB1Cattail_FD_9460 | JGI IMG/M metagenome (IMG submission 9460)
GCACGCAGCTGGAACCACGGTGTATTCCTTGGTTCAATCGTCGGTTCTGAAGTTACGGCTGCCGTTATTTCCGACCAGGTCGGTCAGGTCCGCCGTGATCCGTTCGCCATGCTTCCGTTCTGCGGATACAACATGGGCGACTACTTCCAGCACTGGATCGACGTTGGTCACAAATCAACGGAAGACAAACTGCCGAAGATTTTCTACGTCAACTGGTTCCGGAAGGATGCAGACGGTAACTTCATGTGGCCGGGATACGGCGAAAACAGCCGCGTTCTTGCATGGATTTTCGACCGCTGCGACGGTAAAGACAACTATATGGACACCCCGATCGGTTATATGCCGAAAGATGGTGCTATTGATACGAAAGGACTCAGCGGCGTAACTCCTGAAACGATGAAGGCACTCACATCTGTCGATGTTGAGGGCTGGAAAAAGGAAATCAAGGATATCCGCGAGAACCACTATCCGAAGTTCGGAAAGCATCTGCCGAAAGAACTTTCAAAGTGCCTTGACGATCTTGAAGCAAACCTGAACAAGTAACGTAAGCGTCCTGAACGTATTCTTACAAGCCCCGGTGCAGTACTGTGCCGGGGCTTTTTTTTATGCGTTGACGTCACAGAGTAATCAAGGTATTATTTTATAGACATAAAATTACTATAGGGAACCTCGTAAAACTTCAGTTTTTGAGGTTACTTTGAAAGTAATTTTTTAGAATGCCCTATATACAACAGGAGGTACATATGTCATTACAATACACATATTGGAAGGATGCGGATTATTTTATTGGATATCTGAATGAATTTCCTGATTATGAAACGGAGGGAAAAACATTGGAAGAACTGCAGCAAAATCTCCGCGATATTTATAACGACATCCAGACAAATGAAATCCCCTTCATCCGTCGGACCGCAGAACTGGTGCTTGCATGAAACGAAAGGATTTAATAACGCAACTTGAAAAAATGGGATGTACACTAGTAAGACATGGTGCATCTCACGACTGGTATACAAATTATACTACAAATGTCTCTCAGCCTGTTCCCAGACACTCGGAAATAAACGAACACCTTGCAAAATCAATTCTTAAAAAAATGAAAAACGATTAGGAAGTACCGTATGCCAGATACAACTGTTAACTGGGCTGTTATTGCCCCCGGACGCATTGCTGCAAAATTTGCCGAAGCTCTTTCCGGCCTTGCAAAAACCGACTCCTCATTCTGCCGTTATGCCGTTGCATCACGTACAGCTGAAAAAGCTGTAGAATTTGCAAAGAAGTGGGGATTCCGGAAGTCGTACGGAAGCTACGACGAACTGTTTGCGGATCCTGCGGTGGACGCCGTGTATATAGCAAGTCCGCATACATTCCACGCTGAACTTTCGCTTAAAGCGCTGCAGGCGGGAAAAAAGGTACTCTGCGAAAAACCTGTTGCTATGAACGCAGAACAGCTTCAGACCATACTCGAATGTGCGGCAGACAGGCACCTGTTCTTTATGGAAGCTATGTGGATGGCGTTTAATCCGACGATACTTACGATTTTGGAGTGGATACGGGACGGAAAAATCGGTACTATAGTCCACACTGACGCGCATTTCTGTTTCCGCAACGCATATGATCCCGAAAGCAGGCTGTTTAACCCTGCACTTGGAGGCGGTGCACTGCTTGATGTCGGAATCTACCCGGTTTCCTTTTCCATGCTTACAGCCCGTGCCGCAGAAGATTATGCCAGTCACAAGCCGGCAGTTCTCGTAAAAGGCGGCAGTACAGTGGCAGTGCCGCGCCGGGTTGTCTCATCTGCACGCATAGCAAAAGGCGTTGATTTGTGGAACTGCGAAGAATTCACGTTCGCATGCGGCATGACAGCGTCCCTTCAAAGTGCAATAGATATGGCAGGCGCGGACAGTCCGCAGGATGCGTATGTATACGGAACAAAAGGATATATTCATGTACCGTCCTTCTGGATGGCACAGCAGGCAAAATTATTTGTGTATTCTGCGGAAAGCGGAACTGAAGCAGTCCTGACAGAAACGGCAGACAAACCGTTCCGGTTCAACGGATATGAATACGAAATCGAAGATGCAACAAAATGTATTCTGTCCGGCAAAACTGAATCGATGCGGCACGAATCGCAGGCTGCGCTTGCTGTCTGTGCAACGCTGGACGCGCTGCGTGCTCAGTGGCGCCTTGTCTATCCGGGCGAAGCTCAGAAGGAAAGCCTGTCTGCAACAACAGCTGCGGACGATATGCCGCAGGCAGCCGCGGATTCCACGATACTGACAATCTACACGGACGGCGGATGCAGTGGAAATCCGGGACCCGGCGGCTGGGGGTGCGTCATACTTGACGGAAACAAAGAGACACTTTTAAGCGGCGGAGAAAGGGCTTCAACGAACAACCGCATGGAACTTATGGCGGCAATCAGTGCGCTCTCGGCTGCGGCCCGCAATCCCGACTGGAAAAAACGGAAAGTGCATGTGTACAGCGACAGCCAGTATGTAAAAAACGGTATTACATCGTGGATAAAAGCATGGAAGAAAAACGGCTGGCTTACGAGTGCAAAAAAGCCGGTTCTTAACAGAGAACTGTGGGAAGAACTTGACGAACTGTATTCTGTCCTCGACGTCGAATGGTCATGGGTAAAAGGGCATGCAGGAGTAAAATACAATGAAATATGCGATGAGCTGTGCCAGAAGGAAATACGGGCACTGCGGTAGGATAGTCATTTTATTTCTTTTCCGCTGGTCGCTGCCGCACGGTAATCTGACGGTGAGATACCGGTATACGTGCGGAATGCCTTACTGAAGTAGTTGCTGTCGTTGTAGCCGAGCTGCCCTGCTATCTGCTGAATCTGTATGGAGGGGTCTTCAAGAAGCTGTTTCGCGCGGTCCATGCGCACCTGCAGTACATATTCATAGATTCCGCAACTGAATTCTTTTTTGAAAAGGCGGGACAGATATTCCTTCGTAAAATAAAAATGCCCGCTCAATGAATCAAGCGTCACTTCCTCCATATAGTTCTGATCAAGATACTTTTTTATTGCGCCGGGCAATTCATCGGTCGTGTACGAATGCTCTGCATTCTTCACGTTTCCGGCGGCGCCGTGTTCTTTATCAAGCAGCTCCACCGCATGCTCAAGCACTTTATTCAGCTCGTCCGCAGCAAGCGGTTTCAGCAGATAATCGAGTGCGTTCGCCTGAAGCGCGGTTTTTGCATAACGGAAATCATCATATCCGCTTACGACGATGAGTTTTACATGAGGAAACTCCTCTGCGGCTTTCCGCAGGAACGAACTGCCGTCCATAACGGGCATGTTCATATCGACAAAAACAATATCGGGATGAATTTCGCGCATCATTGCAATCCCTTCGCTTCCATTCCATGCGGAGCGCGGTTCCTCAAGACCGATTTCCTGCCACTTTCCGAGTTTACGGATTACCGTGTGTACAGCTTTTTCGTCATCAATAATCAGCGTCTTATACATCGTCCACTTCCATTACGGTGCTTGTACCCGTGAACTGCGTACTGTAAATGCAGAGCCGGGCTGTCTTACCGTACAGCAGTTTTAATCTGTTCGACAAATTGCGCAGCCCGATACATTCTGCCTCTCTCGATTTCATCTGCCTGGCCGGTTCGTACAAATCCTGACAGGCCAGCTGATTCTGGATTTCTGCCAGCCGGTCAGCAGGAATACCCGCCCCGTCGTCGGTTACAGTTATGACAAGTTTTCCGCCCGCATGTTCCGCAGTAATCTCGATGCGCACAGAATCTGCTGTCTTTGACATACCATGTATGATTGAATTTTCAACAAGAGTCGTCACACTGATCTTCGGAACCGGCAGTTCTTCAATGCCGCCTGCAACAAGAATTTCGTACGTAAGCCTGTTTTCAAAACGGGCCTTCTGCAGAAAAAGGTAATCTTTTACATGCTCAAGTTCCGTTTTCAGCGTAACGGTTTCCGGTCCCCTTATTGTGTATTTTAGCATGGATGATAAAGCCATAACCATATCGTTGATTTTCATCTGATCGTTTTCAATCGCCTCGGCAGAAAGTGTCTGAAGCGTGTTGTAAAGGAAATGAGGATTTATCTGCGACTCAAGTGCAGAAAGCTGTGCACTTTTCCAGTTCAGCTCAGCAATATAATTCTTTTCTATTAATTCGTCAATTCTGCTTATCATCGTGTTGTATTCGTCTGACAGCAGCGTAATTTCAGTGCAGCCGGAAATTGAAATCTTCGTTTTGAAATTACCCTGCCCCGTACTTCTGAGCTGTTTTGCAAGAATCGACAGCGGACGCATCAGTATTCTTATAAAAAATGTAAGAAGGATAACCGATACAATAATAAAAAGCACACCTACAGTGAACGTTATTGTGCGTGTTTCCGACAAGTACGAATCGAGCTGATTCTTTGAAATATATGTCGTAAGGTTCCATTCTTCATCACCGCTTTCCGCGCTTATTGTAAGGCAGTTGTCAGTCTCTACGGAAGATAAATTAATAATTCCGGATACATCCCTGTAATATATATTTCCTTTCTTATTTCTAAGAACAGTCAGCTCACCGGGCTGCCCGCTGCTCAATGTCTTGTCAAACCACGACGGGTCAACTGTAAAACGTACAAAGGCCAGAGGCCTGCCGTCTTCAATATTAATAATCGTGCGGTAATACACAAGAAGATTCCCCTTATATTCGGCAGGCACAACCGCACGGTAATACCGCGGGCGGGAAAATTCAGCATACAGAGGATCGGATGTTATATCCGCCAGCGGGCGTTCGCTGACATTGCGGTTTTCCCGTGAAATAAAATAACCTCTATTTTGATTCACCACATATATGCTGTAATCTACAAGGTCGTCACGCTGGTAATAAGCATTTCTTACAACCGACATGAGATATTCTTTCGTGCTGTAATCGTTCCGGTTATCGCTGCTTATTATTTTCAAAAAGCGGATATCGTTCCGGGGAGTAAGTGAAAATGCATTCATTCCGGAAAAATATGCAGATACATTTTTTATCTGCAGTTCAAGGAGAGTCCGTGTACTTGCATATATCTTATTCTGCAGGTCGCGGCTTGTGCGTACCGACGTTATGGAAACGACAAGTATCAGGATTACCGTCATAAGTGTTGTTATTACGGCTGTAAGCTGATATGCAAGCGATTTTTTCTGCATAAATATCCGTATTCGTTCCAACATGTCCTTAGTATATCATAACTGGTCATTTTTTTACCCTGAATTGTCTTTTTTTTTGCATGTTCAAATAGAAATGACGACTTATACTAAAATGACATGAGACTGAATGATTGCGGGCAGTTGTGCAGCAATCATGCATGTCCCGTATTGCAAACAAAGCGGAACTACTGCTTTGTTATAGGAGGCTGATAATGAAAAAAGAGATTATGGCTGCGCTGCTTCTTACGGCAGCGGCAGGAACAATGTTTGCGGCAGGGAATAAAAAAACTGCAAAAAAACAGACAACATTGTCATTTATGCTCAACAGTCCGGAACTTACTGAATATTACAAACAGTGCTTTGCAGAATATGAAAAGGAAACCGGCGTCAAAATCAATGCAGACATACTGCAGAATGATTACCAGACAGTTCTTAAAACACGTATCAATTCCGGTGATATTCCCGATCTGTTCCTTACAAGTGCATACAACGACAACAAAGTTTACAAAGATTATGCATACAACCTGGACAAAGAGCCGTTCATGAAAAATGTGCAGCCTGCCATTCTTTCAAGCGTTATGCTTGACGGACATGTAACAGGCTACCCGTTCGTTGTCCAGTCTCATTCTTTCATCTATAATAAAGCGCTTTTCAAAAAAGCCGGCATCACGAAACTGCCCGAAACGCTTGCAGAATACGATGCCGTCTGTCAGAAACTTACGGCAGCGGGAATTCAGCCGTTCAGTACAGGTTTTGCGGAATGGTGGGTTCTTCCCCAGACGACATATCCTTCTATGAGCGATGCATACAACGGCGATTACGACAGGTTGTTTAAGGACGTTGAAAGCGGCAAACTGAAATTCGGCGATCTTCCGCAGGTCGATTTTGCGCTTGACCTCATCGATCTTATTAAAAAATACGGCGGAAACAAACCGATGGAATCCACATTCGACATTCAGGTTTCCGATTTTGCAAACGGGAAAGCTGCAATGATTCATCAGGGCTCATGGGCAGAAGCAAGCGTCCGGGCGATCAATCCGGCCATCGATATGGGGTACATAAAAGCGCCACGCAAAGACGGTAAAGGAGTCATTGCCGTTGAGTCGAACCTTACATTCCGCGTTTACAACGATTCAAAAAACAGAGCTGCGGCACTTGATTTCCTGAACTGGCTTTCAACATCGGACTACGGCAGAAAATGGATTCCGGGAGTTGTCAAACAGATTTCACCGCTCAAAGGTGCATCAGCTCCGGACACGCAGCTCGCAAAAGAGACTGCACAAGCCCAGACAGACAAAATTACCTGCCCGTGGTGGATTTTCAAAGGCCCCGATGGAATTGAGCAGCCGTTCGGTACAGCATTCCAGAATTACGCAGCGGGAACAGCTTCCCGTGCAGATACTAAAGCGGCTCTTACGCGTCTTTTTACCGACGCATACGATGTCGAATAAGCGTATACATTAATAATCTATCAGCAGGCAGGCAGTTGAAACTGGTATACGCTGATTACATCACTGCGATGCAATCAGCGTATACCCTCCTCCTGGCTGTCTGCCTGCTTTTCCGTACCAGAGGTATTTCATGATTCCAGCAACTACAAACAAGAGACGAAACATAAAGGAATTGAAAGAATTTGTCTGCTATGTTTTTCCGGCAGTACTGCTCATAACAGTTTTTGTGAGTATCCCCTTTCTCATGTGTATTTACAATTCGTTCCGTAAATGGAACGGAATTTCAAAAACGACGAAATTCATCGGTCTGAAAAACTACCGCAAACTTTTTACGGATGACCCGACTTTTCTGCATGCGCTTGGTTTTACTTTTCTATATGCGGTATGCGTCGTTATCATTATTAATATTACAGCGCTGCTGCTCGCGGTGCTTCTTGAATCGAATATAAAGGGTAAAGGATTTTTCCGGGCGGCATTTTATATACCGAACATCATAAGTCTTGTCGTCATAGGTTTTATATGGAAATTCATCTGTATCCGTGTCTTCGATCAGCTTGCAGTAATAACGAACGATCCGTTCTGGCAGCAAAGCTGGCTGGGAGATCCGAATCTTGCGGTTGTCACTACGATATTCGTTTCGGTATGGCAGGGACTCGGTTTCTACCTGATTATCTACATTGCAGGACTTCAGTCCGTTCCGGGTGATCTTATGGAAGCGGCGCGCATTGACGGTGCCGGCACATTCCGCAGGTTTTTCTCCGTTACGCTTCCGATGATTATGCCGTCGATTTCGTTCTGCATGTTCTATTCCGTTGCAAATTCCATGAAAATGTTTGAATTGATATTCAGTCTCACAGGCGGAGGGCCGGGAGTTGCAACGACACCGATTGCGCTCGATATTTACAACACAGCATTTAATAATAACAATTTCGGGTACGGCAGCGCGAAAAGCGTCGTGCTCTTTATCATCGTGTGCACTATATCAGTCATACAGGTGAGATTCTTTAAAAGCAGGGAGATTGAGGCATGACACTCAAACAGGAAAAACAGATACCGACAGTTATCTTTGTGCTGATGCTTTTTATCGTTTTTTTATATATGCTGCCGCTCGTCATAATGATTCTGAACTCAGTAAAAAATTATGACGAAATCATGAAAAATGTTCTCGCGCTGCCTGAACATCTCTCCTTTAAAAACTTTGCAGTAGTCTTCAAGGACATGAACTACCCGCTCACATTTTTCAACACGTTTGTAGTCACCCTGACAGGAACCGTCGGAATCGTCATATTCGGCTCAATGGCAGGCTACAAAATGGCCCGTGTCAAAACGCGCTACAGTCAGCTCTCGTTTCTCTACTGCATAACGCCGATGATGGTACCGTTCCAGTCGTTCATGATTACGCTTGTCGTTATTGCAAAAAAATTTCACCTTACAAACAACGTTCCCGGTCTTGGCATCATCTACTGGGGGCTCGGTATTCCGATGGCTCTCTTCCTCTATCAGGGATTCGCGAAGACCATTCCATATGAACTTGAGGAATCAGCCATTATGGAAGGCTGCAGTCAGCCGCGCCTTTTTCTGCAGATTATATTTCCCCTGCTCAAATCCGTAACGGCTTCCGTTATCGTTGTAAACGCAATGTGGATATGGAACGACTTCCTGCTTCCGCTGCTTGTTGTCGGGGGAAGCAAGGAAAAAAAGACGCTGCAGCTTGCTGCATACTCTTTCATGGGACAATACAAGTCGGAGTGGCAGAATATTATGGCCGCCGCCATTCTGATCATCATACCGGCGCTCATCATATACCTGATATTCCAGAAAAATATTATTAAGGGTCTTGTTGCCGGTGCGGTAAAAGGCTGATATTCTGTTATTGGAGCTGTTATGAAATTTACAAACGGATTCTGGCTTACACGCAAAGAATACGACGCAAACTATGTGCGTGAAATATACAAATGGGATGCAGAGTCATCGTCTCTGACATTGTCCGCTCCGTTTAAAAAAATTGAAGGACGGGGTGATACGCTTAATATCGGTATGATGACCATTTTATGTTCTAGTCCTGCGGAAAACGTGCTCCGTATCAGGCTTACAGGTCATGCAGGTCAGCTTAAAAAAGGACCGCTGTTCGACATTCCCCGTACGGATTATGAAGGGACGAACGTATCATCCGGTACCGAAAGCGCTTCAATCACGAGCGGCAGACTTACGCTTACGGTCAAAAAAGGTTCACCGGAACTCACCTTCACGGCTGACGGTAAACCGCTTACAAAAACAGGAGCACGCGGTATTTCCCGAATGCAGCATTCGGACGGACGTATCTACACAGTCACCGAACTTGCGCTTGACACAGGTGAACTTGTCTACGGATACGGCGAGCGTTTTACGCCGTATGTCAAGAACGGGCAGGTTGTCGACACATGGAATGAGGACGGAGGAACTGCAAGCGAAATCGCTTACAAAAGCATTCCGTTTTATATGACGAACAGACAATACGGCGTATTCGTCAATCATCCCGGAAAAGTCAGCTTTGAAGCAGGAAGCGAAAAGGTTGAAGACGTGCAGTTCTCCGTAGAAGACGAATCTCTCGAATATTGCCTCATCTACGGTGACACGCAGAAAGATGTCCTTGCCCGCTACACCGCCCTCACCGGACGCGTACCGCTGCTTCCGAAATGGAGTTTCGGCCTCTGGCTTACAACATCGTTCACTACAAACTACGACGAGAAAACAGTCTGCTCATTTGTCGACGGGATGGCCTCGCGGAATATTCCGCTGCGCGTATTCCATTTCGACTGCTTCTGGATGAAGGAGTTTGAATGGTGTAATTTTGAATGGGATAAAGACATGTTCCCTGATCCCTCAGGCATGCTCAGCCGGCTGCATACGAAGGGGCTCAAAATCTGCGTCTGGATAAACTCGTATATTGCGCAGAAATCACCCCTTTTTGCGGAGGGTGCGGAAAAAGGCTATCTGCTTAAAAATGCAGGCGGCACCGTGTGGCAGTGGGATATGTGGCAGGCAGGAATGGGACTTGTCGATTTCACGAATCCGCAGGCGTACGCATGGTATCAGCAGAAATTAAAGCGGCTGCTCGATATGGGTGTCGACTGCTTTAAAACGGATTTCGGCGAACGTATCCCCTGCTCCGACGACGGATACAATGTCGCGTGGTACGATGGTTCCGATGCTGAGAAAATGCACAATTACTATACGTACCTCTATAACAAATGCGTGTTTGAACTGCTCGAAAAAGAAAAAGGACGTGGAGAGGCAGTGCTTTTTGCCCGCAGCGCAACTGCAGGCGGACAGAAATTCCCGGTGCACTGGGGAGGAGACAGCACGAGCCGCTTTGTTTCAATGGCGGAAAGCCTCCGGGCAGGTCTTTCACTCATGGATAGCGGTTTTGCATTCTGGAGTCACGACATCGGAGGTTTTGAAGAAACAGGTTCAGCTGATCTGTACAAGCGGTGGGTCGCGTTCGGACTATTTTCCTCGCACAGCCGTCTGCACGGCTCATCGTCGTACCGCGTTCCGTGGGCATACGACGATGAAGCATGCGATGTACTCCGTTTCTTCGTCAGGCAGAAATGCCGCCTCATGCCGTACATTTACAATGCGGCCGTAAACGCATCTCTTACCGGTACTCCTGTCATGCGTCCGATGCATCTCGAATTCCCAGGAGACCAGAACTGTGCGTACCTTGACAGGCAGTACATGTTCGGACCGGACATTCTCGTTGCGCCGGTATTTACTCCGGCTCCTGACGACACTCCCGGCTCATCTGTCATGCAGGCGTGCTATCTCCCTGACGGGAACTGGGTACATTTTATCTCCGGTAAAAAAGTACAGGGCGGAAGGTGGTTTTCCGACACATACGATTACTTCAGCCTGCCGGTGTTCGTACGGGAAGGGACTATAATCCCGACAGGCAGAGAGGAAGAAAGACCTGACTATGATTACTCTGATCACATTGTCTGGCAGGTATTTCCGGGAGTTCAAAGAAAGACATACGGGGGAAGCGTCATTGATGAAAAAGGAAAGGTTGTTATTTCGCTTTCCGCAGAAGAAAATAGTCCGGGTGACATTTCCTTCAGCCGGACGGGAAAGGCGTCCGATATAACAATTACCATCAAAAATTTCCGTGTGTCACGCAGCGGCGGCTGTACGTTCACCCTGTCAGGAAATGATACGGTATTAATTCCGACTGCACAGACATTTACAGTAACGGGCACGTACTAATCAAGGCCTTTGTATCCAATGTATCTGTACTTTCCGGTTGAGTAAGGAAAATATGTCACAATCCGGCATGCAAAATCTTATACCGGATTGTGACATATTTTATATCCTCTTATTTCCGATATTCTGTTATACTGGTTTCATGCGTATGCGAATTGCAGTATATGTCAATAACCTCGACGAAAGTTATCAACTCCTCTTCTATAATGCTGTCCGTGCCCGGGCAAAAGAACTTAACATGGACATACTCTGTATCCAGCAGGAAACGTTCTCCGGCGAAAATGAAAGACAGGATCCGTTTCCTTCCCGTCATTTTATCACGGTAGACGGCAGCATAATCCTTTCAACAGTAGTCATCAACAGTCCGGTTGAAAATCTCACTGACCAGCTCAAAACTATATTCGGTTCCATGCCTATAGTTTCGGCCAGTTCGGAAATTCCTTCCATTCCATCGGTTATCATAAAAACAAAATCATCGATGGAGCATCTTATGGATCATTTACTCTCAGTCCATCACTACCACAAATTCCTTTATATAGGAGGACCTGAACAGCACCGCGATAACATAATCAGGGAAAACATCTTCTGCCAATTGCTCAATGATGCGCAAAAAAATGATAAAACAATTTCATGGGACATAACCCATGCGTTGTTTAATGAATACAGCGGTATGACAGCTGTACAGGAATACATAAAACAGCATCCTGATACTCCTCCGGACGCAATTGTATGTGCAAACGATACGACGGCAATAGGTGTACTTAAAATTATTAATATGCAGGAAGACAGCCGCTGGAGAAAATGCGCTGTTACTGGTTTTGACGATATAGAAAAGAGACGTACCGATGTTACTGGGCTCACAACGGTGCGGCAGCCTATTGATATGATGGGCAGTCTTTCCGTAGAGATGCTTCATAAAATACTGACAGGGCAAAAAACACCCTCCGTATTACGTATTGATTCGACACTTGTTATACGTAACTCATGCGGATGCCAGAAAACAGCGCTGCATAATATAACCAGTTCTGACATGAGTAATACAGAAGCGGTAAACAATTATATAGCACACATGCAGTATGAACACCTGAAATCAAACCTTGCACAACAGCATGTCAGCTTTTTCGGCCAGGAAGTGAACCTTGCATCGGATATTTCCGGCGTTATCGCATCTCTGAGGAATTTCCTCGGCAATGTAAATATAAACTTATTTTATTTCTGTTTATTTAAACCAATTATTGCTGCCATACCGGAAGAAAGCATGCTCGTTTACAAGAAGGAAGGAAACACTGAGAAAAATTTTGAACCTTATAAAAAAATTTTTCTTAAATCTTTTTTTGATTCCGAACTATTTAAATGCGGCAGTTCATCGTCTCACAGAATCATTCATTATCTGTCATCGGGAACGGAACGTCTCGGATTTGTTGCTTATGATGCAGACGAAACAAATTATCCGCAGATGTGCAGCTGCGCAATATTCCTCGCGGCTGCAGTAAAAAGAATATATACGCTTGCGGAAGAAAAAGACCACAGCAGGCTGCTTGAAATAGAAGTTAAACACCGCACACAGAATCTTGTCGATGCAAATAAAAAGCTGCAGACGGAATCAAGAAAGAGGATAAAAGTAGAAGCGGAAGTATTGAAAATAAGTGAACAGGAACGCCGAAGATTCAGCATGGACATGCACGATGATATCTGCCAGAGGCTTGCAGGAATTTCCATGATGTGCAGAGGCATGGCCATGCAGAATCCGCAGCTGAAGGATTTGTCGGAGCTTATCGACGAAACGCTCGTCAGAACCCGTCAGTATGTCCACAACTCATTTCCCGTCGAACTGGAATCACTCGGAATGAAACAGGGAATTGAACAGTTATGCTGCACGACAGAACGGCAGGGCTGCGGTACTCTGAAAGTTCCTTTCACGTGGAATGTCAAAGGCGATATAAAACTCGGGCACTCCGCAAAAATCAACGTCTATCGTATTATACAGGAAGCGATTCACAATGCTGTAAAACACGCTCATGCATCCGAAATAGCTGTTACCGTTTCACAAACGGAAAATGCTCTCGATATATCAATCAAAGATAACGGAACAGGAAACACAGCCATAACAAGCAATGGTAAGAAAATGTCTTCCAGAAAACACGCGAACTACTCGATCGGCATCGGACTTAATTCCATGAAATACCGGGCAGACCAGATGGGCGGAACATGTCACATAGCGTCATCAGAAAAATCGGGAACCTGCGTGCAGCTGCACATACCCCTTTAAAAAACATATTATACATACTACAGGCAATTCCCTCCGTATAGAAAAAGGGGACGGAACTATGACATAGTTCCGTCCCGGAGGAGGTGAACAAAAAACAGTTGATTACCTTATTCTTTTACGCCGCCGACTGTTATACCGACAATAAAATATTTCTGCATAAAAGGATATACAATAAGGATTGGTACCGTTGCTACAACAGTAATTGCAGCGCGGATACTCACAGGTGTAACCATACTTGAAGCTGAATTTGCGCCGGCTATAGCAAGTGCTCCCGCATCTGCTGCGCTGTGGCTCTGGTTCTGGCTTGACTGAAGAAATTCCATCAATACATACTGAAGCGAATGCAAACTTACTTTTCCGGAAGCGAAGAGATACGTATCAAACCAGCTGTTCCATGCTCCTACAGCTACAAACAAAGCAACCATTGCGATAGTCGGAACAATAAGGGGTAAAATAATCTGCACAAAAATTCTGAACTCCCCCGCACCGTCTATACGCGCCGATTCAATGAAACTGTCCGGCAATGTGTTTATATACGTGCGGACAAGAATAAAATTAAAAACATCAATAAGATTCGGAACTATATACACTGCAAATTTATTAAGCAGTCCCAGATTGCGGATGAGAAAGTACCCGGGAATAAGGCCGGCGCTGACGTACATGGACACAACGAGTACAGCGGTGAGAGGTCTGCGTATCACATATTCTTTTCTGCTCAAAGCATATGCAAGCATGCAGGTGAGAAAGACATTAAGGACGGTCTGTAAAATTGTCCGTATCACCGATACCTTGAATGCATTGAATATTGCACCTGTCGCAAACACGGCCTTGTAGTTCTGCCATGTAAATATACGCGGCCAGAATTTTATACCGCCCCGCAGAGAATCGAGTCCATCGTTAAAAGATAATGCAACCGTATTCCAGAACGGATAAAGCGTCACTACGACCAGCAATGCCAGTATAATAAAATTCAGTATATTAAAAACATTGTTTCCAATCATCGTCCGGCGTTTTGCATCTGCGTATTCAGCACGAACAGTATTTATATCTGTCATATGAGCCTTTCCTCCCCGCTTTTTTTGGCAATCCAGTTTGCAAACAGCAAAAATGCAATATTAACTACATTCTTGAAGATGCCGGCCGCAGTGGCCAGCGCATAATTAAAACTGGAAAAACCGTAACGCAGAACATACAAGTCTATAGTCTGAGCTACGTCCTGAATCATGCCGTTCTGAAGGAAGAACGGCATTTCAAAGTTCGCATCAAGTATATGACCGGCGCTCATAATCATCATAATGATAACGGTAGAACGTATGCCGGGCAGCGTTATATGAACCATTTTCTGGATACGGCCGGCACCGTCGATTTCGGCAGCCTCATACAGCGACGGATCTATTGCCGTCATTGCGCCGAGATACACAATCGTATTCCAGCCTACTTCTTTCCACACGTATGTCCATCCGACAATCCACCAGAAATATTTAGGCTGAGAAAGCCAGAGTATTGGAGACTTTATGAATCCCAGTGCAGACAGAATATTGTTGACAGTTCCATCTTCGACGGAGAACACAGAGGAAACGAGCCCTGTGACAATAACCCATGAAAGAAAATGCGGCAAATAAGAAACAGTCTGAACTATCCGTTTCAGACCAATATGCTTCAACTCATTAAGCAGCAGTGCAATAAGAATGGCGGAAATAAATCCGAGTATTGTACTTATAATACTCATGCATACAGTATTTCGCAAAGCAAGGAGAAATTCCTTATCTTTAAACAGAAATGCAAACCATTTAAATCCAACCCAGTTCTGATCCACAAAGTGCTTTGCAGGTTTATAATCCTGAAAAGCCATTGTCCATCCCCAGAGCGGGACAAATTTGAAAATAAAAATGTAAATAACAAGAGGCAGTGACATATATACGAGCTGCCTTTGTTTTATAACTTTCTGCCAAAACGTTTTTTTGGGATTAATAATTCCAACAGATAATTCAGGATTTTTTTTCATATATATTTTTTCACCCATTATTATTTCTCAAGACAACCGGATTTTTGTAAATCCGGTTGTCTCTTCAGGATTTATTTAGATCCGTATTTTGCAATACGTGCATCAAGTTTTTCCTGCATAAAAGCGTTGTACTTGCCAATTTGGGCGTCATCCAGAGCTTTCATATAGTCACTCCAGTTCTTCTCGAAATCTTCTGTTTTGCCCATAATAATTTTGGGTAAATATTTGCGGTATGCCTGCTGGCATTTGTTATTTGCAAGCTGTGCATCTGAACCATCCGGCGGAACTTCCTGCCACATCGGGAACCACGGTGCATTCTCCGGCGGGTCTTTATCCATAAGTTCTGCATCGCTTGAAACGCCGTACGCCTTCCAGAGTTCCACATCCACAGGTTTCTGATCTGCAAGGAATTCCGACGGGATGTAGTTCATCTCGCATGCATATCCGTCACTGAAAGAACCTTCCATTTTAGGAGCAGTCTGATACCACAGATCAGCTTTGTTATGAAGTATCCATGAGGCATCTTTCTGTTCATCGCGCTGTTTCTGAGTTCGATAAGGATGATGATTCTCGTCATACTGCCAGTCTTCGCCTTCAACACCCCAGTGAAGAATGCGCTGTGTTTCTTCATCAAGCTGTGCATTAATGAATTTGATTATACGGACAGGATCTTTACATTTTGTAGTAATTCCAAAACCTCTGCGGATATTAGGCAGCGGACGATTGCGGTAATGAGGAGTAATTGTATCGTCAAACACAATGGGAAGGGGAGCCAATGTACGGTCGTACATCTTTGCAACATCAAGGGCATCCATTGCATCTTTGAACTGCCATTTCTGATCATGTAAGCCAAGAACACGCCCCGAAGACAATTTCGCTATATACTGATCATAATTATCAACAAAACACGATTTATCAATAATACCCTTCGCATTTTCTTCACATAATTTTTTGAACCAGCGTTTCGAAATATCCTGATTCAGGAAATTCAGATATGTCCATTTCCCGTCAACATTTTTGACTAAACCGCCGTCGTTAGGATAACCGGCGCAGAAATTAGCCGGATTAACAAGACAGAAATCACGCCAGTCATACGTAAGAATTGTAAATGGAATCGTCGGCATGCCGTTAATTGTCGGATATTTTTTGCTGTATTTTTCAATCAGGTCGAAGTATTCATCAACCGTCTTTATTTTCGGATATCCGAATTCCTTGAGTACGTCTTTCTGCAGCCACAAAGCAGAATCACCGTAATACGTACTCTGATCGCGTCCGTCAAGTACACCCCAGTTCGGAAGACAATAAATATGACCATCATCTTCCGTCATTTTTTTCCATGCTGAAGCATAATGCTTTTTGATATTGGGGCCGTATTTTTCAATAAGATCTTCAAGCGGAATAAGAGCTCCCGCATCCTGAAATTTCGTACTGTCGACTTCCACAAGATCAGGAAAATCGCCGGATGCAATAAGAACGCCGATTTTCTGATCTTTATCTCCGACAAGAATATCCCACGTAAAATCTACATTGTATTTTTCCTTAATCCATTTGTAAATTTTGTTATCGGCCGGCGGCTGCTGCTTCTGCTGGATTGTAAAAATGGAAATAGTAAGCGGTTTGGAATGATCAAAACTTTCATCCGTTCCGCTTTCCTTTCCTTTACAGCTCGATATACTTGCAATAAACAATACTGCAAGCCCAACAAAAAGACTACATTTCTTCATATATTCCTCCTGACAAAGAATTATAATAAAGTGTATATAGCAATCCAGAAAAACAATATCAGGAATATTACCGTCAGGAATTTTGCCTATAATGCAGGAAAATCATCAGTTTAAATTATAATTTGTCAGCCGGCATAAAAAAGGCCGTTGTACAGGTACTGTACAACGGCCTTTTCACAGCAAAAATAACAATTTCACAGGAGATTATCCCTTTACGGCTCCGCCTGTGAGTCCCGCAACAATGTATTTCTGCGCGGAAATAAACAGTATTATTGCAGGAACCATTGCAAGACTAAGATATGCAAGAATCATATTCCAGTCTGCTGCATGCTGTCCCTGAAAATTCATAACACCCATCGGCAGTGTATAAAACTTTTCCGTATTGAATACAAGCAGAGGAAGGAAAAAATTATTCCAGCTTGCAACAAGTATTATGACTGATGTTGTCGCAAGAATCGGAGTGGACAGCGGAATAACCATCTTCACAAGGAAACCAAGCGGACCATACCCGTCCATTTCACAGGCGTCTTCAAGATCCTGCGGAATACCGCGGAAAAAACCTATAAGAAGAAGAACTGTCATCGGTATCTGGAAAGCTACCTGCGGAAGTATAACTCCCAGATATTTATCGATCAAGTTAAGGTTTCGTATCTGGAGATACAACGGTAATATTGCAACCGCAAGCGGGAAAAGAAGACCAAGCAGAAAGTAATTCCTGAAAAATCCGCTGGCACGAAACTTTATGCGGGAAATCGCGAATGCCGCCATTACACATACAACAAGCGTAAATCCGACAGTTCCGCCTGCGACAATCAGAGAATTTCCCAGCGCCTGCCAGAATGCCCCGACCGTCTGCTTCAGAATATTCCCATAATTCTGGAAATACATGGGATGCGGAAACCCGACAGGATCGGACAAAAGCTGTCCGTTCGATTTAAATCCGCCGAATATCCCCATATAAACCGGAAATAATACAATAATAGAAAGCAGTATACAAAAAACATACTGCACTGTCCGTAAAATGCTGTTTTGTGAGCTTTTTGATCTCAGTGTCATAGTTATTTCCCCTCCCCCTTAAACATCTGGCGGTTATAGAAAATACTGAATACAAGGCACAATAAGAATATCGTCACGGCGACGGCACTCCCGTAACCGATATTGAACCGCTGTAATCCGAATTTGTACAGGTAGGTAACCATCGTCTCTGCAGAATTTACAGGATCTCCCTTTCCCATTGCCCATATAATATCAAAAAGCTGAAATGACCCTACAACTGAAAAGAAAATGGAAATAAACAGCGTTGGCCTCAGCAGAGGAAGAACTATGTGACGAGTAATCTGATGTTCGGACGCACCGTCTATTGTAGCAGCTTCCTTTACTTCGTCGGGAATATCCTGAAGGCCTGCTATAAGGATCGACATATGAAAACCGAAATACTTCCATATAACTGCTACAAGAATGGCGCCAAGTACTGTTGACGGATTTCCAAGCAGCGCAGGGACAGTCCTGCCGGGAAGAAATTTTGTATAAAATTCTTTTACAAATCCGTACTGCGGATTATAGATAAATTCCCACAGAATACCGGATATTACTTCCGAAAGAACATACGGCAGAAAAAAAATGGTCCTGAAAAGAACAGCAAGTTTGAATTTCTTGTTACATATGATAAGTGCGCAATACAAAGCCAGAGGAATTTCAACAATGAGAGATATCACCGTGATGATAATATTATGTCCTAATGCTTTCTGGAATATATTATCGTGAAAAAGGACTTTGAAATTTTTTAAACCCCTGAAATCGACACAGGGACCAAGTCCGTTCCATTTGAAAAGGCTGAAATATGCTGCCTTAAAAACAGGTATTATAACAAAAAAAGTAAAAAGCACAACCGCAGGTGCCAGCAGAAAGATAAGAAGCGGTATTTTATTTGATTTTTTTAACATAATGTTCCCAACAAAAAAGCTGCTGGCAGAAACATATATTTCTGCCAACAGCCCCCGTATTATACCTTTTCAGGAAATACAAGGGACAATCAAACAATTCTGATCGGATTTTCGATACAGACTATGTTTCATACCAGATAATTACTGCTCGTAAGCATTCTGAATCGCAGCACATGCCTGAGCAGGAGTTGACGTCCCTGCAAGAATTGTCTGCACATTGTCATTAACAGCTCCACCTGCAGCTGGCGACAGGAACTGATCCAGATACAACTGGAAGAATGTGCACTGATCAACAACACCTTTCACAAGTTTCGCATTCGGATCCTTGATCCCGTAGTCGGCTCCCTTGACAGTCGGAATAATTCCCGCGACAGTCGCATATTTTGCATTATTTTCTTTGTTTGTGAGGAACTTGAGGAAATCAACAGCCTCTTTCGATGCGTTCTTGCCGATTGCCATGCCGTTACCGCCTCCGATTACATCGGTGACCTTGCCTTTTCCGCCCTTAATCGCGGGGAAAGGAGCACAGCCGAGTCTGTCACCCAGTCCTATCTTGTCGGTCGCACTGTCTTTCTGCACGTTCGGTGCCCACTGCCCCATGAGTTCCATAGCTGCCTGACCATTGGCAACGAGTGCCGCACCGTCGGACTGACGAGCCCCGAGGAAGCCGTCCTGGAAGGCCTTGATCGATACGAGATCAAAGAACATCTGCCCGGCCTTTACGAACGACGGATCCTCAAATCCTTTGGTATTTTTGCCGGTGAACGTATCCTGGAAAAGCTGACCGCCGCCCAGACGGAGCGCAAGATAAGACCAGAAATGCATGGCCGGCCATTTGTCTCCGGCGGCCAGAGCTATCGGTGTAATCCCTGCAGCTCTCAGCTTCTTGACCATGACGATGAATTCGTCCCAGTCGGTCGGGAATGTTTTGTAGCCGACTTTTGCAAGCAGATCCTTGTTATACCAGAACGTGATTGCTCCCATGTCGAACGGCGCACCATAAACCTTGCCTTTGTAGCTGTAAACTTCCCAGACACCGGGTGCCATTGAATTGCCCCATGCAGTCCCCTTTACGTCTTTAGTTATATCCTTGAGAAGACCAGCTTTTGCATATTCGGCGAGAGTGCCGCCGCCCCAGCTGTGAAATACATCCGGCGGATTCCCGGACTGCATCACGGTCGTCAATTTACTTTTGAATGACTCATTTTCAAGAATGGTTACATCAATTGTAACATCCGGATGAGCTTTTTCGTATTCATCTACAACACCCTGATAGAATGCCTTATCCGTCGCTGCCGTACCAATATGCCAGAATGAAACCTTCACCTGCTTTGGCGCTGCAAATACACTGAATGATGCACATGCAAGTGTCAACAGCACTGCACCTGCCATTTTTGTAAACTTCATAATTTCCTCCTAAATAGAATCCAAATAAAGTGTATATCACCTTAAGAAAAACAACATCAGGAAATTTACCTATGATTCTTTATTTGCTGGTGTGAACCCATCCCACGGCAAGCTGCCGCAGTTCCTGCGACGTTGTACAATGAAGTTTAAGTTTTATGTGCTCCTTGTGCGTATCGATTGTCTTTGCGCTAAGCCCCAGTTTTCCGGCAATTTCCACGGTACCGAGTCCCTGACCTATATATGTAAAAATCTGGAGCTGACGGTCAGAAAGCAGGGAGATATCTATATCATCCATTTTTTCTTCTTTCCGGCACATACTTTCTGCAGCACTTAAATATATCTTTCCGGATAAAACAGTTTTGATTGCCGTAAGAACGCTCGTGCCTGCTTCTTCTTTCATGATATAGCCCCGCGCACCGGCTTTTATGGCGCGGGAAGCATAGTAACGTTCGTCGTGCATTGAAAGTACAAGAATCTTTACCTCGGGATACAGGGAATGAATTTTTTTTATAAGGTCAAGACCATCCTCATCACCAAGGTTTAAATCAACAATAGCAAGATCAGGTTGTTTTATCTGAATTATTTTCAATGCGTCGCTGCTGTTTTCAGCCTCACCGGCTATCAAAAATAATGGCTGAGAACTTAAAAGCGCTGCAAGCCCCTTACTGAAAATAGGATGATCTTCTACTATTAAAACACTAGTCTGCGGCATAACCTAAGTGTACCACACTTGCTCAGATTATGCATTATTATTCTCCAACCGGATCGTATTCTGCCCAGAAAACGTCTGCATGATTTGAACTTTCCCCACCGGCTGCACTGCCCGATGCGTATACCCCAAGTACCGTCCCGACAAAACCGCCCGCGCGTTCTGTACTCAGTATGCGCGCATCAGCGCCGCTGTATACATTCTGAATACGACGCATATCAGTTCCTGAAAAAAACGACAGACTCTGTTTGTCCGCATACACTGCCAGCACAATTGTGGAACAGCCGGCATCAAGGGAACTTTCAGCAATCACCTCATCCGGTTGTCCGCTGCCGCACGCCATGATAACCCGTACAACAGCAGTCCCCTTATTTCCCAGACAGACTGCGAACCGGTATTGAAAATCTTCGCTCTGGAGCAGGACTATTCCGGCTTCCTCGTCCTCATGGCCGGGCGCGAATTCCATGCAGCAGCTGAATGTATATGACATATTGCACTGACGGCGGCCGGCAAAACTTACACTGCCGGTCGTCCGCAGAGGGGTACCGCACGTATACAGCCGCAGGCAGCCGCTGCGCTCTGTCAGGCTGAACAGCGGTTTCCGAAGCGTAAGCCAGTTGGAAGGCAGTGTATCCACCGTAAAATGAGTGCATGAGGGTACCGGAAAAGAGAGGGTGCGTTCAGGAACAGCCCCGGATTCCGAAACACCATCCTTTTCAAAGGATGTTTCGGAAAGTTCAAATACATTCTCTATTTTTCCCGTTCCGGGAGCAGCAACGGGCCAGCCGTCTTCCCATGAAACAGGAACAAGGAACGTTTCCCGCCCCATATTGGAAACGCGTTCACCTTCGCTGCGCCCGCTGCCGCCGTACGGACGCGACGCAAGCAGCACCATATACCAGCCGCCGCCAGCATCGTCAAAAAGGTCTGCATGTCCGACATTGATGATATCAGCATTTTTTCCCAGATGTCTGTGCGTGATAAGCGGATTCCGCGGCATACCTTCATATTTTCCTGTCAAAGTTTTTGACCGGGCAACCATTACCGCATGGTCAGGCCCCGTACCGCCCTCCGCGGCAAGCACATAATACCAGCCGTCTTTTTTATACAGATGCGGGCCTTCCGGCCAGATGCAGTTTTTAAGCGCCCCGTCCCATACGGTATACGTCTTTCCGGAAAGAATTCCGGTATTCACATCCAGCTGCCTGATATATACTTCATAGTCTCCTGGATACCTGCATCCCCCGGCTCTTTCGTGCGTACCGATATACCAGACGGTCCCGTCATCGTCGAAAAAAAGCGAAGGATCTATGCCGTCGGCACAATGACCTTCCTGATCACATATTCTGGCAGGCTTACTCCACGGGCCGGCAGGATCTACTGCGGAGATAATGAAATTCCCCAGTTTGTCAACCTGAGTGCAGACAATATAGAACATCCCGTCATGAAATCTGATGCAGGGAGCAAACAGCCCCCTCGAAATCCCTGCCCCGGAAAAATCAAGCTGTTCCGTCCGGTCAATTGCGTTGCCTATCTGTGTCCAGTGTTCAAGGTCCGTACTGCGGGAAACCGGCAGTCCCGGAAAATAAGAAAAAGATGAATTAACAAGATAAAAATTCCGGCCGGCCCTGCAGACCGACGGATCGGGATAAAAACCACCCGCCACAGGATTATGTACCTTCATTATAAATGCCTCCCACAGCTGCTCATCAGTATATGTTGTAATGACCGCTCAACGCGAGCAGTGCAAAAAAATACAGACAGTTGTCATAATAACGCCTCTTCCCTTCTCTCAACGGCGTATTCCAAAATCGCCTGACAGCGCGTAATGCAAGCTGCTCGTCTTCCGCAGCAAGTGCAGCTTCTGCAAGCGTCGCGCACAATCCGACTGGATGACGGGCCTTCTTATGGCACGGTTTGCCGCTTATCCGGTATTCCATAAAATCATCCGGCTGCATACCGTCAAAAAAACGGAGCATATTGTCCGCAATACGGGACAGTTCCTTCGTTTTTCCGTTCCACAGTGCATCAAGGCCGATATTCGCAGCAACACGGTACGAATCGCTGAAGAAAGTGCCGTGTTTTAGCAGCGGCAGCGGAGTCCCGTCATTTTCCGCATATTCGGCTGCAAGTCCTGTCTGCGGATGGCATGCCTTTACAAGATAGTCCCGGCTCGCAGCTGCAGCTTTCTTCCAGAACTCACTGTCAGCCTCATCCGCCCTCTGTGCAAACAACTCATAGAAATGAGGCAGATGATACGACGGATCGGAAAACGGGCAGTTACAGATAAAGCGGATAAGATAATTATCCGGATTCCACATGGAACAGGAGCCGTGAATTGCAGTATGCAGAATTGCACGTGCTTCCTTTGTATAATCGAATATGCCTTCCCCATTCCCCCAGCGGGAAGATGCAAAAAAAAGCGCCATGGCAAAATATTCTTCGCCGTCCGGAGCCGGCCCGTCCGCGTTTTTTGTCCCGTCTATTTTATTCGACCAGCAGAAAAAGCCCGCATTCGGTCCCTTATCAAGATACATATTCACCCGTGCCCATTTCCATATGCGGTCGAAAATGTCTTTTCTGTCCATCTGCACCGCCATCATCATGCCGTACGACATTCCTTCGGTGCGGGCGTCAATATTTCCGGTATCTTCCATAAAACCTGTATTGTCAGGAGCATCAAAATAAAAACGGTTCCTGCTTTCCGGATCAAATATCGTATACCATGCATCGTTTACACGTTTGTCAACCGCGGATTTATCATATCCGGCTTCTTCCAGAAAACTCATTTTTATTTCTCCAGTTTTGAAGGATCTGCCAGAATCCAGTAGCAGGGTTTCGGCATGCTGTCTTTACCGAACATAAGAGGCCAGTTTTCCCTTCCCTTCTGCGGAAAATTATTCAGCCAGGTACAGTCGTCAGACAGTCCCCAGAACATTACAAGATCCAGATTGCCCGCAGTGTGCTCATATTCAAACATCGTAAATAAATCCCGGTATTTTTCGGCCTGTTCCATCAGTATTGTATCTGAAATTTTAAGCTCTGGTGAATTCCAGTCCTTGTACAAGGACATATCAAGTTCGGTAATCTGTACTTTCAGACCAAGTTCCGCAAATTTTTCAACAGCATCCTTTATGTCTCTTACAGACGGATAATACAGCGATATATGGCACTGCATTCCCACCCCGTCAATCGGCACTCCCTCTGCAAGAAGCTTCTTCACTTCGTTATAAAAACCTGTCTGCTTTACTCCGGGCATTTCGATATTGTAGTCATTCAAAAAAAGCAGCGCATCAGGATCTGCTTCACGGGCATATTGGAATGCCTTGGCAATATATTCATCATTTCCGCAGATGTCATAGTACTGGTCATGACGGATTAAGCCGGAAGAGTCATCGATACACTCATTAACAACATCCCAGCAGTAAAAACTTCCTTTACCCGCCCCCACGACACCGTCTATATGTTCTTTTATATTGCTGTATAATTCATCTTTTGTAGCTTTTCCATTTTCTCCTGTACCGGCGAACATCCATTCCGGAACCTGGCTGTGCCACACGAGCGTATGCCCCCGGAGTTTTGCTGCCGTTTCCATACTGTATTCTATCAGCTTCTTTTCGGCAGTCAGATTAAACTGTCCTCTGGACGGTTCCGATGCATCCTGCTTCATTTCATTTTCATAAACAAACGCATTAAAATGACGAAGCAGTTTATTATGGGAATCGCCCTCCGATAAATTCCACGAATTAACAGCCGCACCAACAGGAAAATCAAACAGGCTGCACAGGGCAGGTATATCTTTCTCTGCTGGTACTTCAAGGTTCTTTTCACGTTTCATATCTTTCCTTCCGGCGCAATACGACATTTCCGGCCGCACGAATATACCGGCAGTCAGTAATAAAAAAGCAGCTGAAAAACACTTCATTTTATAAACTCCATTGTAATTCGCTCATACTCACATAGTACAGCTGCTGTACCGTCACAGGTATAGGATAATTTCCCGATATATTAACGGACGGAAATATGGCAGAATGTTTCGGAAATATATGGATGTGCTTTCAAACTGAAAAATATCTGAAGATACATTCACATCTTGAACTGTATTATGCAAAGGCAGGTTTTAATATGAACGACTCCACTGACAAACTTACACAGGAACGGGAAAAAGAAATCAGGGAACTTATTTCAGCTATGACACTTGAAGAAAAAGTTTCCCAGATGGTCCATAATAGTCCGGCAATAGAAAGACTGGGCATACCTGAATACAACTGGTGGAGCGAATGCCTCCACGGCGTGGCACGGGCAGGTGCCGCAACGGTCTTTCCGCAGGCTATCGGCCTTGCAGCAACTTTTGACCAGAAACTTGCACAAAAAGAAGCAGATGCCATCTCCGACGAAGCCCGCGCAAAATACAACGAGGCAATAAAAGCCGGCGTCCGTACACAGTACCGCGGGCTTACGTTCTGGACACCGAATATCAACATATTCAGAGATCCGCGCTGGGGACGGGGACAGGAAACATATGGAGAAGACCCTTTCCTCACCAGCGTTATGGGAAGTGCAATAGTAAAAGGACTTCAGGGAAGCGATCCTGCACATATGAAAGTCGCTGCATGTGCAAAACATTTTGCCGTACACTCAGGGCCGGAAAAACTCCGGCATACATTCAATGCCATCGTAAGCAAAAAAGATTTATGGGAAACATATCTGCCGGCATTTAAAGCCCTTGTCGATACAGGCGTGGAAGCCGTCATGGGCGCATACAACCGCACACTCGATGAACCGTGCTGCGGAAGTAATTTTCTCCTGCAGGACATTCTCCGGAAAAAATGGGGATTCAAGGGACATATAGTCAGCGACTGCTGGGCTGTACGGGACTTCCATGAAAATCATAAAGTAACAAAATCTCCGGCAGAATCCGCGGCTCTTGCAATCAACAACGGCTGTGAATTGAACTGCGGCTGCACGTTTCCCGCTGCAGTTGAAGCTGTACGGCAGGGACTTATCAAAGAATCGACAATTGACGACGCACTGGAACATCTGTTCCGCACACGGGCAAAACTCGGTATGTTTGATGCAAAAAAAGACGATGTGTACAATTCTCTTGGCGCAAAGGATATAGATACCCCTGAACACAGGCTGCTCGCCAGACAGACTGCATCAGAATCGATTGTCATGCTGAAAAACAAAAACAATCTCCTGCCGCTCAGCGACAGTCCCAAGCACGTGCTGCTCATCGGTCCGACAGCTGCAAACATTCAGGTTCTCCTCGGCAACTACTACGGACTCAATCCCCACCTCGTTACAATCCTTGAAGGCATGACACAGAAAGCAGCAGAAATGCCCGGCATCACGCTGGATTATACGCTCGGATGCTCGATGTATGCCCCGAATACAAACGACGGATGGACAGTCGGTATGGCTGAAGCAGCCGACGTTGTAATTGCCTGTTTCGGTCTGGACAACGCGATGGAAGGGGAAGAAGGTGAATCGGTCGCCTCTGAAGCAAAAGGCGACCGCACAAACATAGAACTTCCGCAGTGGCAGATTGACTACCTCAAAGCACTGCACGACAGGGGCACACCGATAGTCCTCGTCCTTACCGGCGGCGCCCCGATTGCCTTCCCGCCGGAAGTCGCGGATGCAATACTCTTTGCATGGTATCCGGGAGAAGAAGGCGGCAATGCCGTTGCCGATACCATTTTCGGAAAATCCGTACCGGGCGGACATCTGCCTGTTACCTTCCCGAAAAAGACGGAAGACCTGCCGCCGTATGAAGACTATGCAATGAAAGGCCGGACATACCGCTATATGGAAAAAGAACCGCTCTTCCCGTTCGGATTCGGTCTTTCATACACGACGTTCGCATTTAAAGGCCTTGAATGTTCATCAAAAGAAATTACAGCAGACGGAAGCCTGACACTTTCCGTCGACGTACAGAATACCGGAAAATTCGACGGAGACGAAGTTGTACAGGTATATATTGCAAAGAAAAACCGCAGTGAAGACGATCCCGCATGCACGCTCCGTGCATTCAACAGAGTGCACATAAAACAGGGAGTCTCGGAACGGCTTACCTTCAAGCTTGATTCTTCTGCATTTGAAACGGTAAACAGTGAAGGTGAGAACGTTCTTGTACCCGGTTCTTATATTGTAACACTGGCAGATGCAGCGCCGCTTCCCTGCAGTGAAAAACTGGGAGCCACCGCAGCGGTAATGGCAGAAATAGTTATAAGCTGAAATTCAAGCATTTTCAGAGCGGGAAATCAGCCTTTCAGCAGGTACGGTTTCCTGCTCTCCCCGCTTCAGTGCCAACGTTATATTACTGATGTCAGCCCGAAGATAGTAATTCTGATTTTGATTACTAAAAAATTACAGCCCTGCGATTTCGCTTTCTGAAAGACCTGTAGCCTGCGTGATTATCTGAACAGAAACGCCGAGCTTTTTTAAGCTGCATGCGGTATCTTTCTTTGCCTGTATTGTTCCCTGACTAATACCTTGACTTATGCCCTGTTTCAGCCCCTCCTCAAGCCCCTGCTCCTGCATATAATGGAGCTCGGAATTACGGTCACTTTCAATGACATCCCTGTCAAGTTCCCGCTTCCAGAGCACCCAGTCAGAGCTTATTCTGTCCAGTGTCTTCTTCGCTTCCATAATACCTCCTTCTTCCGCAGCCAGCCGTCTGATATATTCCTGCCTGTCCGGATTATCTGCATCCAAAAAGAACATACACCATTTCTGTTCCGAATTCAAGCTTTCCGGCTGCACGTCTCCCAGTGCATCAATCTTGGGCAGTTCCAGAAAAATAACTGTCTGTATACCTGACAACAGATGTCCGTTACTCTTCTGCATCCGGTAGCGGCTTATGGTAGAAGGATCGTTTTTGTCGAATATGAAGTTCACCAGCGATATCTGGTAGACCTTCGGCATGTTCTGCCAGTCATCACCTCTGTGGAATACCGAGTTGAGCAGCCTGGCGCATAAATATTCTGCACGAGCTCCGAATGAGTGATATTTATTTACCCCCTGAAGCTCTACATCTGCGGCCTCGCCGTCGTTGAATGTGCACGAAACGTCGAACCGGACAGCCTTGTCGTTGTCATCAAGCACCGGTGGTTCGTTGGGACGCAGCTGCACGGCTTTGACCTCTTTGTGCAGAACAGCTGTGAGAAAACAGCGCAATGCTGTACGCGATTCTTCTGATTCGTTCGTGAACAGCGCCTTGAAAACTTCATCATGGCATGGATTAAGCAGTGCGTCCTGTGACGGGCGGTACCGGTTCAGTTTGGCGTCAGTATTCATACAGGAAATCCTCCTGTATGGAATTCGCCGCAAAGTGTCGTTTTCGGAGTACTTTTTTTAAAATAATTACTCAGGCTTTCCCGCGAAAGACCGGACATATTCCGTATAAGCAGTACCTTAACGACGATTGAAGCTTTGAACAATTGTTCCGGAAGCACATGATTAATTCCTGAGAAAGCCATGATTATACTTCGGATATGTATGATAAAAATTCAGCAGACAGTCCTGTTTCATGCTAAAAACAGACTGGTTGCATTATGAAATCAGGCTGACTTCAGCGTGAAATCAGTCCGGTTTCATATTTCCTAAAATCTGTAGTGCATTAATATGCATCTGTCTGCGGATTTTTATCTTCCTCCGCATTCTGCATATACGGTTTCAGCGCTTCCATGATTTTTTCATCTGAAAGCATCTCTGCCATCTGCGTAACCTGCACCTTCGTCATGTAGAAATGGAGTGTTGAAGACGTAGGCACATCGGATGAATTATCTTTATATGCTTCGTTTGCAACCTGCCAGACGGTTACTGTAAAATAAGGTGAATTTTTGTTAAACTCATACCCGAACTGTATATTCGTATCGGCATATCCGCTTTCCATTCCAGGGATCGTCCCCCATCTGAGTGTCACCGGATATTCGCCATATGCTTTGTACGACTTCTTATCTTTGCGATCAAGTTTCTTCTGTTCAAAATCAGACATATACTGCAGAGAAGCTGCCGCGAGTCCTCTGCGCGTTGCAGTATCAAATAACAGATGATACCAGTTTGTCTGATACCACGCACTGAATCCTGCCTTTTCCGACTTTACATTATAGATGACGGCAGCATCCTCCTGCTTAAGCGTATTCACAACGGTAAGCTGGAAAATTTTTGTTTTATCCATTTCGATATCTTTCTGGCTGCCGGTAAAAAAACGGGTAAAGGCATTTCCCTGCTGCGGAACTGTAATCTGGGTCTTCCCTGCTTCATCTTTACTTGTACCGGCAGGAGCGGATGACGGACTTACAGGGGTTACTTCCGTACCATACTGATCAGATGTGTCTGTATCAACCTTCGTTGAACTGCACGAAATAAACGTCAATACTGAGCACACACATAAAATTGAAACGACAGCGATTTTTTTCATAGTAATACTCCTGTTACCTATACTAGCATATGGGAACCTCTAAAAACTGAAGTTTTTAGAGGTTCCCACATATAACAAAAAAATGACAGTCCTGTTACACAGATAAATAAAAAAGCGGTGCATTTCTGCACCGCTTCGTCTTACACAAATTGTGTCAGGTTAGAACCAGTATTCTGCTCCAACAGGAATGTAGAAGGTATTGGTCATTGTTGATGTTGTATCTACGATATCCATCTTCAATTCATCAGCTACACCGGCAAAAAGATATCCATTGCCAAGTCCTTTCTTTGCATACAGTTCAAGACCCATATCATGATTAACAGTCTTAGCAGGACTGTTGTTCGTAATATTGTATTTTGTTGTCAGCCCAAGTGAGAATAATCCAAGATCATATTCACCATCAGCATCAAATCCGACTGTCGGTTTTGATGTATAGTCAGCACCGTCCATTATTGCAGCAGCACTGCCGAATACATGTCCTTTATACGTAAGTTTGTCAGCACTGCCTGAGAAACCGACACAAGCGCTGAAATAATTAGCATTGCTGTCAGCAACACGTGCTGCATTATCTTTATACAACGGAAGTTTTGCACCAATTTCAATCGTGTTGTTCTTGATGAAAAGAAGATCCGCACCCACTTCAATTCTTCCATAGTTATTGTCAGCGGCAGAACCGAAATAAGCAGCTTTAATCTGAACTGTGTCCTTTACAGTATAACCGAAACCAACATTAACAGCTTTGAAAACATCTTCCATTGTCGGATCGGTAGTTGAAGAAGTCCCGGCTGCAGCTGTTCGATAAGCGGCAAGAGCATCTTCATACGCTTCGTAAGTTGTCTGATTAGGAGTCGTAGTATATGCTAAATATGCAGCATCTTTTGCTGCTTCCAAAGTTGCGATTGAATCAGTATCATATGTTGTTGTTGCAACTGTTGAAGCATCAATAGTTGCACCAAGGAACATACCATCTACCGGCCTAAGTTCGAGAGCCATACCAAGTGTCGGGTAGAAACGTGTAAATATGTCGTCTTCACCCTTTGAACCGATATCGCGGTTACCCCAGTCACCGATTGAACCGCGGAGATCATCAAGCTGGATTTTTCCGAATTCAGCCGTAAGCCAGCCGATTTTTCCCCAGACTTTTGCCTGATCGCCGATACCGATTGTATTGCCGTTCGAATCGACATTTACTTTGAAGCCGACATTGCCGTCTTCCGTTGCTCCTGTTACATTAAAACCGACACGAGCGCCACTTGCCCAAGAAGGTGTGGCTGATACTGTTGCATCAGTCGATGTTGCATCTGCAGAACCAGTTTTTGTTGTTGTCACATTACCAAAGTTGATTCCGGTGCGTCCCCATGCACCAAATGTTATTTCAGCGAATGCGCCGGAAGCTACCATCGCTGCAACTGCCACAATTCCTATGATTTTTTTCATATAAAAAAATCCTCCTTATTTTTTGAATGGTTATTAAACCAACGGTTTTTATCAATAACCACTTTCTATTTTCTAAGAATAGCACTGAATTCTCATGGCGTCAAGTTTTTTTTGGGAAATGAAAAACTGCTTTACAAACAAAGAGTTACCCGTTTTATGCATAATTTCTTGTAATTAACAAAAATTTATCAGTTTAGTGCATTTTTTTGATTTCATTCATAAAGTGATAAAAGACATATTTAAAAACAAAAAAATTATTTTTTTCTGCCGAATCTAAAAGAACGATTTTCTCATAAATATGCAGCAGGAGGCTGAACATGACATACGGATATATCAGAGTAAGTACCGACAAGCAGACGGTAGAAAATCAAAGATTCGAGATAGGAAATTTCTGCGGAAAAAACGGACTTATCGTAGGAAAATGGATAGAGGAAACAATCAGCGGAACAAAGGAACCTTCAAAACGGCAGCTGGGAGTATTGCTTGGAGAAGTTCAGAAAGGTGATTTGATTATCTGCTCGGAACTGTCCCGTCTGGGCAGAAGTCTTTTTATGATTATGTCCGTTCTCAACGAAATGATGACAAAAGAAGTCCGCATATGGACAATTAAGGACAATTACAGGCTCGGAGATGATATAGAATCAAAAGTGCTGGCCTTTGCTTTCGGGCTGTCGGCGGAAATTGAACGTAAGCTGATTTCGCAGAGAACTAAAGAGGCCCTTGCAAGAAAAAAATCGGAAGGCGTGCAGCTGGGGCGGCCTGCCGGGAGAAAATCGAATTATTATAAACTAAGCAGCTACAGGGAAGAAATCAGGGAGTTACTAGCACTCAGAATTCCTAAAACAGTAATAGCAGAAAAACTCGGTGTAACACCTGCAACATTGTACAACTTTATCAAGCGAGAACAGATATGGATGTGTAAAAATGAATCTGTCGTAAACAAAAAATAAAATAATAGTACGAACTCCATTTTCACTGGCAGAATTGTGAATAAGCACAATTTTAAATGGAGGATTTTTTCATATGAAAAAAATCATAGGAATTGCAGCTATAGCAGCGCTCATTGCTACGAGTGCATTCGCTGATGGAATTACCGTAAGCGGCTGGGGACGCGGGCTCTTTTTTCCTGCAGCAGGGAACGGAAAAGAAATCGTTTCCGGCGACGGAACATCATGGACTACAAACTTACCGCGTGTCGGTTTTACTATTGCCGGTTCAACAGAGTATGTTGGTTTTCAAACAGACTGGACAGGTGAAAATGGCGGTGTAGGTGATCAGGCACTTATGTGGGTAAAACCATTCAAAATGCTCAAAGTAGTAATAGGCCGCGCACAGGACGATACGCTCCGTGGCAACGCAGACTATGGTCTTTATGACTGGGCACGTATTGGTTTCGGATGGACTGGTGAAGACGTTACATTTACCCGCCTCGGAAATGGTACAGGCGGACAGCTTCAGGGTGCTATTATCATGCTGGATCCGATTGAAGGTCTGCATATTGCAGGCGGTGTGAACGTCCAGGATAATGTCAAAGCTTCAGATAATTTCGGCCAGTATGGTCAATATCAGATCGGATATACCATTAAAAACATCGGTACAGTGAAAGCTCAGTACATCGGAAAAACGAGTGCTTACAATTGGGATGGAGAAAAAGTCAATTATGGCGTCATCAATGGCGCATTTGATCTTACCGCTGTACAGAATCTCCTCGTTTCAGTTGGTGCATATATTCCGACTTCTGATACTTACACATCATCCGGTGCCCAGAACGATGTAACAAAAGTTAATGGATATATACGCTATGGAATTGATGCGCTTACAGTGCATGGATTGTTCTGCTCAAACATAAACGTATGGGATCAGAAAGACACTACGAAACATGACATGGCATTTGGTTTTGCGGCAGGGCTTGGTGTAAATTATGATCTTGGCAATGGTCTGGGACTTGTCGGTGATGTACGCTATTCAGACAAAGTTTACAACAGCAAAAGCAGCGACGGAACGGATTGTCTGGTATTCCTTGCAGCAATCGAGAAAGGATTCAGCAACGGAAAGATCGGTATCGGCTTTGAAGGTGGTACAAACTGTGCTGGTCCGTTCACTGCAAGTGATGCAGATACTGATGCATTTACATGGGCAATCCCTGTTAAGATTGAGTACTGGTTCTAATCTGACACGCATAGTGTAAGATAAAGGCGGTGCAGAAATGCACCGCTTTTTTTTCATTCCTTTTCGTTGCTAAAAGTCCAGTTTTCTGGTAGGATAATAACGGAGTTGCTATGAGTACCGAACTTGTGTTGCATGCAGATGAAAACGATACGGACGCATTACTGCATGAGTTTTTTAAAACGTTCGACTTTTACTCAGATGATGACCGGAAGCAGATAACGGACGCGTGGAACCTTCTCTGCGTTAAATCAGAAAATATTAAAAGAAAATGCGGCAAACCGTATTATCTGCACCCTCTCCGCATTGCATATATTCTAGCGCAGAACAGGATGGATGCGGATTCCATCTGCGCCGGACTGCTTCACAGTATCTACAATCTCGGTTCTACGGAAGACGACATACGCAGACAGTTCGGCGACGGCGTTGCGCGCATTATTAACGGAGCGACAAAAATCATGCACCTTCCCACGGAACATGCGACCATCCAGCAGGCGGACGCAATCCGCAAGATGCTCTTCGCTATGGTCGACGATGTCCGGGTCATACTCGTAAAACTTGCCGACAGACTTGACCGCATCCGCAATATCAAGAGCCTTGAAGAAAAGGAACAGCGTGCGCTTGCAGGCGAAATAATAGACATATGGGCACCGCTTGCAGACCGGCTTGGTATGCAGGAAGAAAAGAATGAATTTGAGGATTTAAGCCTCAAGTACTCGAATCCCGATGTATTTCATCAGATTAAAGCAATTGTCTCCCAAAAAAAGGACGAACGGGACGCATATCTCCAGAAAGCCGTGCAGCAGATTTATAGAGCCTCGGAGAAGGCAGGCATCACTGTTACAATTACGAGCCGGGCAAAACATTTCTATTCCATCTATCAGAAAATGAGGAAACGCAACAAAGAACCGGGTGATCTGTATGATCTGCTTGCGCTCCGGATTATCTGCAGCGAAAATACGGAGTGCTATACGCTTGTCGGTATCGTACACAACCTGTGGAAACCGCTTGACGGCCGTTTCAAGGATTATATCGCCATGCCGAAAGCAAACGGTTATCAATCGCTCCATACGACTGTCATGTGCGAGGGAAAGCCGCTTGAAATTCAAATCCGCACGAAGTCCATGAACGAAACGGCGGAGCACGGTGTCGCAAGTCACTGGCTGTACAAGAAGGGATCGAGCCACGATTTAGTAGACGTGCAGCATCTTGGTATTTTTAACGAATTGAGAAAACTCCGCGAGGGTCACGTATCAGACGAGAACTTCTTCAATGAGCTCAAGGATGATTTACTTGGCGATGAAATTTACGTATTCACCCCGAAAGGCGAAGTCGTGCAGCTGCCTGCAGGTTCCAACGCAATAGATTTCGCGTACCATATTCACTCGGCAATCGGCGAAAAAATCGTAGGTGCAAAGGCCGACGGTAAAATAATTCCGCTTGTCCAGCCGCTCAAAAATACGCAGATTATCGAAATCCTCACGAATCCTCAGGCGCATCCGACCGCAGCACAGCTAACCGCTGTAAAAACATCAAAGGCCAAACAGAAGATTCATTCCTGGCTTGCAGCAAACGACCCGACTTTTATAGATAAAGCCGCTGTCGCAAAAACAGAAGCGGAACAAAATGCAAACGCTGCGTACTCAAAGCAGATACAAGAATCACACAAACACAAACGGCGGACGGGCAATCCTCCCCCGGAAAGTGTTCACAGTACCGGCAAAGTGCGCATAGGAAATACAACGAACTTTATAGTAACTTTTGCGCAGTGCTGCAAACCGAAATACCCCGATCCGATTGTCGGCTATATATCCCGCAACAGGGGCGTAACAGTCCACAGGGCAGACTGCCTCACCTATCAGCGTATCCCGAATATAGAAAAAAGAACAATTGAAGTCATATGGGATACGGAAGAAGGCAAGGCAAAAAATAAATAAATAAGGATCCGTTAAATAATTATTTTTCCACCTGATTCCTGTACCATGTGTGCAGAGCTTCTGTACGTCTTTTAAACGAGTCGGACAGATTCACATCCATAAAGAGAATATTAACATGTGTCTTATGGCCTGTGACAATTGCACCTGAATTAACAATTATACCCTCCTCTGCAGGATATACGGAAAAGCACATGGCAAGCTCATTTTCCTTAAGGCATGTAATACCGTGATATTTCATCGCAGTGCAGTTTGTCACCTCAAAATACAATTCATTGCCTGTGCTTGTGTACGTACCGCGGTACACATTACCATCAAAAGACGTATCGTTCTGATACACATAGCGAACTTCTGATTCCGGTATAACAGAAGGAACCGGGTCAGGGAGAACGGTTTTAGTATCATCAGGATTATTTATATAATATGATTCCGAAAAGAGCTCTTTTGGTTTATAGCCGGCACGGCGCGAAATATAGGTAATCCCCTTCTGCGTGGAAATACGGCCGAGAATGTCATACATCAAAAGCATACGGCTGCGGCTGTCCATACTCTTCCATTTTTGCGGATACGGGATAAAAGAGACAGAAGCAACAGCAAATCCTGCAGCTCCTGCAGGAGCGCCTGCAATTCTTTTTTTAATAAGACTGCCTTCCGGAGTCAATTTTGTTATGTTGTTTCCGCCGCTGTTGTCAGCAGACACAACACCGCCTTTCATAATTTCTTCATAATCATTTCCAATATAAGGAAGTTCCGCAGAAACACTCTTCTGTGCCGATACCGTACAGACACTGAAAAGTACCGCTGCCGTAAAAATAATAATTTTTTTCAATTGATTTAACTCCTGTTGCTTTTACTTTTCCATTACCTGCTCTTCCGAGCGTACTACATATGCCGTACATTCGGAATTTCCGCAGTGCAGGAATATGATGCCGTCACTTTCATCCGGCATATCGGGAATATCGACACGGGCAAGTCCCGTACAGTCAACAATAAACGGACGGTGTATATCAAGATAAAAAGGCGGATCATCCGTTCCGATTTTTACGGAAGTGAATGTGCCGCTTTTATCATTGAAATAGACAACGCGCTGTTCTCCTTTTTCATTGAGCACGTATGAACTTTCCTGTTCCGGCAGAACATCCCCGTTTTTCGCTGCCATCTGCAGTGCGTATATTTGTTCACCTGTATTCATAAAACAAATTGTAAGGAAGTAAAGATACAGGGTCAAGCGACTAATTCCTCCTCTGTACGAATAAGGGAAAAGCCATGAGACGGGTTCAGGGTAAACCAGCCGTACGATTCAGAGTGAACCTGTGTATGGAAACAGAGTAAACCACACTCGTGTGTGAGCGTGCACCACCGTCGTGAATGTACCTGAACCATAGGCAGGTGGCAGCCACGTGTTGATACGCTCTATGATTTTCCTGCAGCATAAATCCGGCATGGATGCCGGATGAACGACTAACTCTACTAAAAAATGCCCGCCAAGGACGGCGGGCTCTAGCCAGACAGGAAAATCATTGCGCAAGTGCTTCGCCCTAAAATTTTCCTGCAGCAGACATTCGACAAGGATGTCGAATGTCTACTCACTCCGTGGGTCTCTTTTTAAGTTTTTTGCTTCCGATCACAGCCTGGCCTTTTCCGATACGCTGTTCCATCATTGCGCGCACTTTGAGCGGCAGCCCGAACAGTGTAATGAATCCCTCTGCATCATGATGATTATAGAGTTCACCGGTTGTAAAACTTGCAATGCTCTCGTTATAAAGGCTGTACGGCGAAGATGAACCGGCTCCTTCCATAGTACCTTTATACAGTTTGATTTTTACCCAGCCGGTAACATTTTCTTCGATTTTATCGTTGAACGCCATAATGCCGTCCATGAGAGTCGTAAACCAAAGCCCGTTATAAATAAGTTCAGCCTGTTTAAGGGCTATCTGCTGTTTATAATGATACGTTTCGCGGTCCAGGCAGAGATGATCCATCTGCTCGTGAGCATAGTACAAAATTGTTCCGCCGGGTGTTTCATAGACGCCGCGGCTCTTCATACCGACACAGCGGTTCTCGACAAGATCAATAAGACCGATACCGTTTTTCCCGCCGATTTTGTTAAGCGTTTCCATAACTTCAATGCTGTCCATCTTTTTGTCGTTGACAGCAACAGGGATGCCGCTTTCAAAATCAATTTTTACATACTCCGGCTTGTCAGGAGCCTCTTCAGGGGTCTTTGTAATCTTGAGCATGTTTTTCCAGTCAGGTTCGTTTTCGGTCTTCTCAAGTTCGAGGCCTTCATGGCTTATATGCCAGATATTTTCGTCACAGCTGTATGATGAACTCTTTTTTACCGGTACCGGGATTTTGCGGTCTTCAAGGTATTTGATTTCATCATCACGGCTCTGTAACGTCCACTTTGCATCACGCCATGCGGCTATTACATTGAGATCAGGAGCGAATGCTTTTATTGCAAGTTCAAAACGTACCTGATCGTTTCCTTTTCCCGTCGCTCCGTGGCAGATTGCAACGGCTTTTTCCTGACGTGCATACTCAACAAGGATTTTGCCGATGAGGGGACGCGCTGTGGATGTACCGAGCAGATATTCATCCTCATATACGGCATTGCCTTTAAGCGCCGGCCAGATATATTCTTCTATATATTCTTCCCGTGCATCGACAACGTAACATGCTGCAGCACCTGTTTTAAGTGCACGTTCTTTTATTGGAGTCCAGTCGTCACCCTGACCCACATCAATGCACACTGCAATAACATCATAATCATAATTCTCTTTCAGCCACGGAATAATGACAGTCGTATCAAGTCCGCCCGAATACGCAAGAATGACTTTATCCTTTTTTGCCATAACAAGCCTCTTAAAAATGTATATTTATACATAAGAATGTATCATTATTCATTAATTTGTACAATATGAACAAGAGGGGATTATAATCATCTTCTATTTTATTGTTTCAAGTTATGTACAGGATAATCGATTTTTCCATTCAAAATGATACAGAGTTTTTCAAGGTGACGGGTCAGAACCGAATCTGCCGCAGATAGTGTTTCTTCTGCCGAATCTGTTAAACAGTGAAGACATAATCCGTCCACAAGCGCATAGAGCCGTTCAACTTCAAACGGAAAATCAATATCCGGGCGCACAATGCCAAAGTCAAAAAGCAGCTGAACAGATTTACGTATTATTTCATGCAGATCCTCATACATGTGACGGCATAAAGGTTGTAATTCAGGCATATTCAGTGATTCTGAAAGAAAGGAAAGCCAGACTGTCAAATACAGCTTCCTTTCGTCATCCAGCGGAAGCATTTGGAACAAAATCTTTTTAACATGATCCAGAGGAGGATCGGAAGGAGGATATGAAAGATTCCGGAATCTTTCAGCTGTTTTATCCCTGACAAAATTCATGCAAAAAATAAAAAGATGTTCCTGTTTAGGGAAATAATACCGCATGGCACCCAATGATAAGCCTGCTTCCGTCGCCACATTACGGACAGTAACATTTGCCATACCGTTGCTGTGGATAATTCTCAAAGCAGCTTCCGCAATCATTTTTTTCTGATTTTCATGGTCAATTATTTTAGGCATATTGTAACTGTATCATACTTGATTATTTAATACAATTGTATTATTTTATTTAATACTATCGTATCAAATAAAATAATGCTTCATGTCCTAAAAAGCCTGTCAGAGAACATGGAATATGCGTGAGGCAGAAGGAGATGCTGCATGAAACAATGGAAAAAAATAGTGTTTTATTTTTTGCTGCTGATACCGCTTACCGGTACTATATACATATATAAATACAAAAGTACCGGAGGAAAGCTGATAAAGGGAAAAATGAACTTCGGCGGCCTTACACGCACCTACGAATGTTATCTGCCCAAAAGTTATGACGGGACAACCCCTCTGCCGATGGTTCTTTGTTTTCACGGGCTAGGCAGTACCGCAGAGGGACAAAGATATCTGACTAAATTTGATCAGGTGGCAGAAAAGCATAACTTTATCGTAGTTTTTCCGGAAAGCACAAAACTTGAAGATGGAACTGTAAGTAAAGGCTGGGGAAAACAATGGAACGCAGGTTACGATACTCCTCAGGCGGCAGCCGGAATTGACGACACAGGCTTTGTTTCGACCCTGATCGACCAACTGACAGAAAAACTTACTGTCGACAAAAGACGTATTTATGCAACGGGAGCCTCGAACGGTGCTGTGTTTACGCAGCTTCTCGCAGTAAAACTTTCCGACAAAATAGCGGCTGCTGCCAGTGTAATCGGTGCGCTGGCCGAGCCTGTTGCAAAAAAATCGCATCCCCTGAGACCCATTTCAATTCTGCTTATGATGTCTGATACAGATCCGATTATGAATTTCAACGGCCTGCCGGGTACATTTCTATCTGCCCATGATACAGTAGACTACTGGCTGGAAAACAACGACATAACGGCAAAGGCTGTAACAACGGAGCTGCCTGAAACGGCAAAGGGAGATAAAACAACAGTCAGACTTGACGAGTATGACGGAGGCTCTTCCGGAACGAAAGTCATTTTTTATACGGTAGAAGGAGCCGGGCATACATGGCCGGGAGGGTTGCAATATGCACCTGAAAAAACAGTAGGAAAGGTATCGCTGCAAATCAATGCGAGCGAAGTAATATGGGAATTCTTTAAAAATATCACGCTGCCGGACGCCACTGAAAACAAATAAAGTAAAAATACTGCTTTTCTGCATATCTGTTCTGCCGGTAAACATTGAATACTATCTCCAGACATGATTCGCTGTTTACCCTGTTCCGGGTCTGCTCAATCCTTAAAGTGAATCATATCCTGTTTATCAATACTATTATACATATCAATATATATTGATAATTATCAATATATATTTGACAGATCAGTATTCGTGATATATCATTAATTTAACATGCGATTTAGCATGAAATTTAATCAACAGTCATTACTACTCAGGAGGTATGTATATGAAAAAAAATGTGAGTACAGCTTTACTGTTATGTCTCACAGGTATTCTTGGAATCTCTCTTGTACTTTCCGGCTGCAGAAAAAATGAGAAGACTGCAGAAAATGCGAAAGACAACACCAAAAAGGAAGAACAATCCGCGGCAATCACAACGGTTGGTCCTAAAAATGGTACGAAACTGCAAATGTGGACGTTTGTCGAACTGCATTCGCAGTTTTATGCCTCAATGCTTGAAGAATGGAACAATCAGCATCCCGACAAACCCATAACCATTACATTCACAACCTATCCCTACGCGGATATGCATAACAAACTGACAATGGCAAATCAGACAGGACAGGGGGCACCGGACCTCTGCGATGTGGAAATCGGACAGTTTCCGAATTATCTGAAAGGCGTCATCCCGTTTGTTGAAATGAACGACTATATTGCGCCGTACGAAAAAGATATTGTCAAAGCACGTCTTTCTATTTACGGCAAGGACGGAAAATATTACGGTATTCCGACACATGTCGGAGCAACGGTCATGTACTATAATGATGAGCTGCTTAAAAAATACGGAATCGATTACCGGACAATTAAAACATGGGATGACTTTGAAAAAGCCGGACTTGCGCTGAAAAAGGCATCAAACGGAACTGTCATGATGACTTCTGTCGATACAGGGGGAACGGACTGGCTCTGGCTTTCCATGGCAGAAAACGGGCAGGACTGGACAGACGGAAACGGAAAGGCAAATATCCGGATTCCGGGTGTTTCCGACATGATTAAAATGCAGCAGAAATGGCTGAAAGAGGGAATTGCAATGATCTCTCCCGGCGGACATGTAGATGTTGAAGAAGGATATGCAAATATCGGCGATGAAAAAATCGCAGCATTCCCGAAAGCAATGTGGTACATGTCACGTTTTCTTAATTATATGCCGGACATGAAAGGCAAAATCGCAATTGCCCCGTGCCCTGTGTATAAAGAGGGTCAGCCCCGTTCTGTCGGTATCGGAGGAACAGGTACTATCGTTTCAACGCAGTCCAAACATCAGGAACTTGCTGCTGAATTCATTACATGGGCAAAACTTTCAAAAGACGGCACTAAAAAAATCTGGGAAGTTCTTGGTTTTGACCCCTGTAATACGACATTGTGGACAGATCCGTCTGTAACGCAGGACAAATCCAACAAATATCTGCAGTATTTCCTTACAAATCCTTTTGATACGCTGAATGAAATTAAAAATGAAATCGGTGCAATAAAAGTTGTTGAAATCAGCCCGACGATCAGCGAACAGATCAATCTGAATGTCCTCGTAAACTGTCTTGAACAGGGAGCCGACGCAGACAAAGAACTTGCCGCCGCACAGCAGAACATAGACATTGACCAGCAGTAGCCAAAGAATCTGACTATTTTGTTTCCGGAGCATACTGTAAAAACAGTCTCCGGATTTTTTGGAGGATTAATGTGAAGAAACAAAATAAATTTGTGAGCTTTGTGTATTCATGGAAAGTGGCTCCGTATATTTTTGTACTCCCGTTTATTATCAGTTTTGCGTTTTTCTGGGTATATCCTCTTTTCAGCACGGTAAAGATGAGTTTCCAGAGCATCCAGCCGGGAATGATTACCTGGGTGGGAATGAAAAATTATTCAAAACTGTTCCACGACACGACATTTCATCTCGCAATTGAAAACAGTTTTCTTTATATGGTATTGACACTTGTGCTTCTTATTCCTTTTCCAATGCTTTTCGCATGTATTATGAACACCGCGTTTATGAAGTACAAAGCTTTCTATAAAAGTATTTTATATCTGCCCGCGCTTACATCAGTTGTTGTAGCCGGTACTATTTTCCGGCTCATGTTCAGCGAACTTGACGGTTCGGCAATGAATCAGGTAATGCATCTGTTCGGTTTTGAATCGGTAAAATGGTTAAAGGCCCGTCCAACAGGATTCTTTGCACTGCTCACGCTCTGCTGCTGGCGGTGGACAGGCGTAAATATGCTGTACTTTCTTGCAGGGCTTCAGGGGATAAACATATCTCTGTATGAATCTGCATCCATCGACGGTGCTACAACCTGGCAGAAATTTAAAAATATCACCCTTCCGCTGCTCCGTCCGACGACGATCTATGTTCTTACAATCAGCATTTATGCAGGCCTTGCAATGTTCATGGAAAGCTACATGCTCTGGTCAGGAAACTCATCACCGAAAAACATAGGTCTTACTATTGTAGGTTACCTGTACCGGCGCGGTATTGAAAAAAATGAACTGGGATATGCATCAGCAGTCGGACTCGTCCTGCTGCTCATAGGCCTTGCCATTAACGTCACGCAGCTGTGGCTGAGCGGCACGTTCAAACAGGAGGAGCAGTAACTATGGTACAAAGTATTAAGAGAAACAACAGAACATATACAATTCTATCCCTTGCTCTTTTTACGGCTATCGGGCTTCTTGTGCTGATACCTCTCCTCGCTGCAATTCTTGCTTCATTCAGACCGGGAAGAGAACTTATCAGGTACGGACTTAACCTCAAATTTGACTTCGTCAATATGTCCCTTACCAATTATGCAGAACTTTTCGACGGAAAAAACAGTTATTTTCTCTGGTTCAGAAACAGCACATGGCTCACATTCATAACGGTAATCCTTACGCTGCTCGTCTGTTACTGCGTTGCCTACGGACTGACGATGTATCATTTTAAGCTTGAAAAAATCCTGTTTTTCCTCGTAATTGCAACAATGATGGTTCCGTTTGAAATTCTCATGCTGCCGTTGTATCAGGAAATAATCAGTCTGCATCTGATTAATAAAGATGCCGGAGTCATCCTGCCCGGTTTGTGCGCGGCATCAACTATATTTTTCTTTAGGCAGTATCTGCTCGGACTGCCTAAAGAGCTGCTTGACGCCGGCCGCATCGACGGTGCAAACGAATACCGCATCTGTTTTACCATCATGATGCCGCTTGCAAAACCGGCATTTGCGGCGATGGGGATATTATGTGCTATGGGGGCATGGAACAACATGCTGTGGCCTATGCTCGTCTACAGGGATGCGTCGAAATTTACGCTTCCTATAGGTTTGAATACGCTGCTTACTCCTTATGGAAACAATTATGATTTGCTTATTGCAGGATCCTGTTTTTCCATCCTGCCTGTATTCATTGTATTTCTGTTTTTCCAGAGATATTTTATCAGAGGAATGACGGCAGGAGCTGTAAAGGGATGAACATAAACCATTGTTTTGTGCTATGCTCTCTAAAACGGGGGCATACATGAAGACAATCTATATACACGCAGAGATACTTGACGGCACGGAACATATGCAAATTCAGCATGATATGTCGGTTGTCGTGGAAAACGGGAGGATTGTTTCACTCTCCTGCGGAGTACCTTCAGAAATATCCCGCGGCACAAAAATCGTGGACCTCTCCGACAGATATCTGATGCCGGGCCTTATCAATCTGCATGTACATCTTCCCGGCAGCGGAATCCCGAAAAAAGGGGCGTATCCCAATGCAGGGAAGATACAAAAGCTTATGCGCAATCCGCTTATCCGCGCTGCATTCAGAAAAGCGTGCGAAGGATATGCAAAGACGGAACTGCTGTCCGGAGTTACGACGATAAGGACTGTCGGGGGACTCGGGCACATTGATTCCGATATACGGGATAGTATTAATAGAAGAAAAACAATCGGTCCGCGCATGCTCGTAAGTAATCTTGCTGTATCCGTCCCACATGGACATATGGCAGGAGTCCTTGCATATGAGGCTGTGACCCCTGACGAATGCAGGTCGTATGTCAGGAAAATTGCAGAGCATAAACCTGACCTTATAAAGCTCATGATAACGGGAGGCGTTCTCGACTCTGAAGTCAGAGGGGAACCGGGCATTTTGAGGATGCAGCCGGAACTTGTAAAAGCAGGATGCGAAGAAGCGCATAAGCTCGGCTTCAAAGTTGCTGCCCATGTGGAAAGTACAGAAGGTGTAAAGACGGCTCTCGAAAACGGCGTAGATACGATAGAGCACGGTGCTAAAGTTACGGACGAAATACTCGGGCTCTACAAAAACCGCCATGCAGCAGACATATGCACACTGTCGCCTGCATATCCGCTTGCAAAACTTCCGTCAGAACTGACAAAACTCAATGAAACGGCAAAGTTCAATTCACAGGTCGTTATGGATGGCATTATCGATGCTGCCGTAAAATGTTTAGCCGCAGGTATACCGGTTGGATTGGGTACAGATACGGCGTGTCCGTTTGTCACACACTACGATATGTGGCGCGAACTTGCATACTTTGTAAAATTTGTCGGCGTTACACCATCTTTTGCGTTATATACGGCAACACTCTGCAATGCCGGAATTGCCGGTATTGCAGACGAAACGGGATCTGTTGAAGCGGGTAAAAGTGCGGATTTCCTCATTACGGATGGTAATCCGCTTGAAAACTTCCGTTCATTGGGCACACCGTATATGGTTGTTATGAGAGGCTCTCAAATCTACCGTCCTAAAATAAAAAAATCAGATTTTGTCGAACAGCAGCTGGACAGTCTGCTCTAAAACGATGCCAATGCTTGAAACGGTACGGTTTTAATAGTAGAATCATGCCGATATGCAGAAAATGTTATCTCAGCTGCTGCCTTCTTTCAGGTATGCAGCCGTTGCGGCGGACGGTATTACGCCGGTTGAAATTGCGGATATAGCGGATATTCCGGTAAACTGTCTTGCCTTTGATTCCAGGGAAGTCATGCCGGGATCGCTGTTTTTTGCCCTCCCCGGAACTCATATAAATGGAAATGAATTCATTCCTGCCGCCCTTGAAAACGGTGCAAATGTCATCATTTTTCAGGGTGATATTCCGCGGGATGTTCAGATGGAAACTGCAAAGCTCGTTGCAAAACGTGCTATTGAGGCAGAGCTGGCCGATACAGGTGATGAAAAAATATTCATTCCCGCATTCATAAAAGTCGATGACGCACGCTTTTCAATGGCACCTGTCGCGGATGCATTTTATGACTCGCCCTCAAAACGGCTTATTGTCATCGGCGTTACGGGAACGGAAGGAAAAAGCAGTACGGTCTCGTTTATCTGGCAGCTGTTGCGCGCATGCGGAGAAAAGGCCGGATTCATTTCCACCGTTGAATACTCGCTCGGCGATGATGCACTGCCGAATCCCCAGCATCAGACAACACCGGAAGCACCGATTATCCAGCACCATCTGAATTCCATGCTCGAAAACGGCTGTACATATGCAGTTCTGGAGGCGTCTTCACACGGTCTTTCAGTACGTACAAACCGCCTCGGTAATGTGCTCTTCGACTGCGGCGTTTTTATGAATGTTACACTCGAGCACCTGGAATTCCACAAAACGTTCGAACAGTATCGTAATGACAAGGCGAACCTTTTCCGGGCTCTGGATAAACATGATCATGTAAAGATGATTGGAGGAACTACCGTAAAAATTCCGTCAATCGGTATTGTTAACATGGAAGATCCGTCTGCAGCGTATTTTATGGACGCAACAAAACATCCTGTTTACGGCTTTACAACAGAAGGTCAGGCGGGAAAGGCTGCTGCGGAAACGGGCGAACATGCAGTTCCCCTTCCTCCCATTCCTGCAGGTATGCGTTATATGATTGCACGCAACATTGCATCGGCACGGTTCGGTATTTCTTTCAGTATTGATGCGGACGGAGATGATGCGGTTTTCCGTCCGACAGATGATCCAGCCCTTCCCCGCAGGCATCCGGTGATCCATGTGACAGCGCCGCTTCCGGGAGCATTCAATGCATACAATCTCATGGCTGCGCTCATAGCAGTAAGCAGTGTTACACAGAAAAAATTTTCGGAAATAACTCAGTATATAAACAAACTCACACCGATAAAAGGACGTATGACAGTTATCGATAAAGGTCAGCCTTTCGAACTTATCGTCGACTACGCGCATACGCCGTCCTCGTTCGAAACGATTTTTCCGCCCCTCCGCAAACGATGCACCGGAAGGTTATTTGCATTATTCGGAAGCGGCGGCGAAAGGGATTTGACAAAACGTCCGCTTCAGGGGGAAATTGCCGCAAAATTCTGTGATATCCTCATGCTTGCCGACGAGGATCCCCGCAGGGAAGACCCCGAAACTTTGCTGCAGATGATTGCAGACGGCGCTGAAAAAAGGGGGAAGAAAAAGGGCGTTGACCTGTTCATAACACCGGACAGGCCTAAGGCTATGCGGGAAATATTCAACATGGCAGGAAAAGGTGATATTGTCCTGCTGCTTGGAAAATCGCATGAAAATTCCATCATCTATAAAGACCATGTGATGAAATATGACGAAATCAGCGAGGCGGAAAACGCTCTTGCCGAAATGGGATACAAATAAGGAAAAAATATGACAGTAGCAGTACTATACGGCGGAAAAAGCGGCGAACACGAGGTCTCTCTTACATCCGGAGCGGCAGTTGCAAGACATATAGACAGAAAACACACGATCGTGCTTATCGCCATAACAAAAGACGGCCGCTGGTTTCTGCAGGATGACGCAGAACTTGAGCGGATCAGAAAAGATGAGAAAGCGGCTTTCAGAATTTCCGAAAAAGCGGGAAATGAAATTTCCGTTACTCCAGGCATGGGCATGAACGCATTCAGTACGGGCATGAAGGCACTGCGTATAGACGTTGTGTTCCCCGTACTTCATGGTACAAACGGAGAGGACGGCACAATCCAGGGATTGCTTGAAATGCTCGACATTCCATACGTAGGCTGTCCTGTCATGCCGAGTTCACTCACTATGGACAAAGAAAAAACAAAGGCCGTATGGCGGGCTGCAGGACTTCCCGTTGTCCCGTATGTTGTTATACGTCGGACCGATATACTGGACTCACGCGTCTATGATAACCTTATTAACGAAGCTGTCGAGACGCTGCATTTCCCTCTTTTCGTAAAGCCGTGTTCCGCTGGCTCTTCTGACGGCGCATCAAAAGCTGTAAATCCGAGGGAGTTATCGGGTGCGCTAATGGAAGCTTTCCGCTGGGACGATAAAGTACTCATTGAGAAAGCAGTCAATGCAAAAGAAATAGAATGCGGAGTCACAGGCAATGCAATGACGGCACCTGCAGACAGCGAAATTGAATCGGTAAGGGTATTCGGCCCCGGAGAAATCATGCTTACCCATGAATTTTACGACTACAATGCAAAATACAACGATTCAGACGGTGTACGCATACCGGCAGACATTCCCGGTGACGTTCTCGAAAAGGTTCGGAAAACGGCCGCAGCCGCATACAAAGCTGTCGATGCGGCCGGATTCAGCCGTGTGGATTTCTTCTACGATAAAGACAGCGGAGAGCTTTATCTCAACGAAATAAACACGATTCCAGGTTTTACGGCAATCAGCATGTTCCCGAAAGTGTGCGATTATGAAGGCCTGCATTTTACCGAACTGACGGAGCTGCTCATAAACGAAGGTATACTCCGCTATAAGTCGCATGCAGCGCTCCAGACATCAAGATAACAGATGCATTTATTGGTAAGGCAGTTTTGCACCGATGCAAAAACTGCCTTACATCAAACAAATGCCGTTCAGCTCCCGCCACGGATGGCGGGCCTTGAAAGCATAAAAAACAGGCCTGTTCCAGACCTGTTTTTTATGGTAAGGACGTTTTGCAAGGATGCAAAACGTCCGACCTATTCCCAGAATAATACAGCCAGCGTTTCTGCATCTGCCTTTATATTGCTGATTTTGCAGTACTCGTCAGGCTGGTGAGCCATGTCGTCAAGCGTGCTCCATACAGCAGCATTATATCCCTGCACGCGCAAATCGGCTCCAACGGTACCGCCGCCGATACCTATTGTCCGGGCTGCTATACCGTGCGCCTTCTGTATTGCCGCGGCAAGTTTTGTCACGACAGGAGCATCAACAGGTGTCGCCGGAGATTCCTCCGCCTGAGGCATTGTGTAATCGACTGACACGCCGTACTTTGCCTCTATTTCGTCACATCTGCGGCGGACTTCTGCAAGTACTTCCTTCAGCGTATAGCACGGAAGAATACGGCAGTCCATACAGAATATATCATCACCCGGAATTATATTGATACTCTCTACGTTCGCGGCACGCATTGTAGGCTCGAATGTCGAATAGTCGGGCTGAAACAGAGAATCATGTTTATTGAATACTGAAGTCATGTCGTGCAGACTTACTGCGAGCGCATCTGCGGCAAGGCACGCATTATGACCGGAATCGGGACGGGACCCGTGCGTCTGTTTGCCTGCAACGTGTATACGCAGCCACAAAATGTTTTTTTCGGCAACTTCAATAGTTTCGCCTTTACTGTCACCGCCGTCGGGAATGACGATAATATCCTGTTTGCGGAACACTTTCTGCGATTTTAACAGATACTTTATGCCGTATATGCTGCCGACTTCTTCATCCGCCATGAACAGCAGTTTTACAGTATGTGCTGGAACTATGCCGTTCTTCACATACGCAAGTACTGCAAATACGGCGGAAACAAGCCCCTGCTGATTGTCTTCGACACCACGACCGTAAATGACTCCGTCTTTTTCAACAACCATCCACGGATCAGTATGCCACAATGAACGTTCCCCTACAGGAACGACATCCAGATGAGCCATAACCCACACGGTATATTCATCGGATTGCCCTGCGATTGTAACGACAGCGTTCGGACGTTTCCCGCTCTTAACGCGGCAGTCAGGTGCATCGTACCGCTCAACGTCCGTAAGCCCTTGCTCTGCAAGCCAGTTCAGCAGTGCGTCGCATTTTTCAGATTCACCATCTCCGCCGTTTTCGGGAGCAAGCGCGGGATAACTTGTCAGCAGCTTTTCAAGCTCGACCATATCGCGCCCGGAGGAATTTATAAAGGCGAAAAGCTTCGCAGTATCAATAGTGCTCATATCAGTCAGCTTGCCGCTTATTGTATTTCAGGTATGCATCCCATGTCGATTTTACGAGCGTATCAACATCGGAGTACTGTGCTTTCCAGCCCAGCTTTTCATATGCAAATTTTGCCGATGCTACAAGTTCAGCGGGATCGCCCGCCCTTCGTTCAGCATAATCGGCAGGAATCGGTTGTCCGGTAATACGGCGGGCAGCGTCGACAATCTCTTTTACTGTCGTACCTGTTTCGCTTCCGAGATTAACCGTGAGGCTCTGATTGTTTTTTACAATATAATCAAGAGCTTTGACGTGAGCGACGGCAAGGTCTGCAACGTGAACATAGTCGCGGATACAGGTACCGTCGCGGGTATCATAATCAGTCCCGAAAATCTTAAGTTTTTCGCGCATACCGCACGCGACTTCCATAATCACGGGAAGCAGGTTTGCGGGATTCTGTTCAAGGCCGTAAAGAACGCCTTCGGGATCGTATCCGGCTGCATTAAAATAGCGAAGGGCCGCAAATTTGAGTCCCTTAAGTTTTTCATACCAGGCCATGAACTGCTCGATTGAAAGTTTTGTATAGCCGTAGTAATTTTCCGGATTTTTCGGATGATTTTCATCTATAGGAAGGTACTGAGGTTCGCCAAAAACCGCAGCAGATGAGGAAAACACCATATATTTGCAGTTATGATTTACAGCAGAGTTCAGGATGTTAAGTGTTCCGCTGATATTATTGACAGAGTATTTTTCCGGATAGATCATTGACTCACCGGCAGCTTTGAACGCAGCAAGGTGAATGAACGCGTCGAATCCCTGCGAAAATGCGGCATCAAGGTCTGCAGGAATAAGAATATTTCCGTAGATAAATCCATTTTTCCTGAATAAATTCTGGCGCAGCCCGCTTGAAAGATTATCAAACACAGTTACTGTATGGCTCTGCTTCATAAGTTCTTTTACAACATGACTGCCGATATATCCGGCTCCGCCGATTACCAAAACCTTCATCTTAGACCTCCATAATTTCATACACCGCGCAACCGTTTGCGCATTTTTATTATATTTCAATCCTGTTCTTACTGCAACATGATTCCGATGCCCCTCACTGAATTTTCTCAGCAGAGGCTTCCCATTCCTCATTCAACTCCGCAAGCTGTTTTTCAAGGCCCGCAATCTGATTCTGTATTCTGCGGCAGTTTTCTCCGCTGCAGTACACTTCAGGCCTTGCCATTTTATCTTCCAGTTCTTTTTTCTGTTTTTCAGTCTCATCTATCTGCTGTTCAAGACGTTCCACGTCTTTTTCCAGCCTGCGGCGTTCGGCTTTCTGTTTTTTTTCTTCTTCCCATGAAAGCTGGCCGGAACTTTTCATTTCCTCAGCGTCAGAATCTGCCTGTTCGATCCTGACGGCTGCCGCGGTGTTCCCGCTCATACTGAATTCACCGACAGTACCAGCCAGCTCCGCCGCAAGTCTTTCCTGATAATACTTATAATCGCCGGAAAAATTCCGGTAGTGTCCGGGAGTCAGTTCAAGCACGCGCGTTGCAAGTCCTTCGATAAATCCTCGGTCATGGCTTACGAATACGACCGTACCGCCAAAATCCATAAGCGCATTCATGAGGACGTCTTTTGAATGCATATCGAGATGGTTCGTCGGCTCATCAAGAATGAGCAGATTTATCGGGCGCAGCAGCAGCTGAAGGAGTGCAACGCGGCTTTTTTCACCACCGGAAAGGACATTTAGACTTTTGAATACATCGTCGCCTCGGAACAAAAAGGCACCAAGCATATCGCGTACTTTCGGAATAAGTTCAAGCGGCGCAATGTTTTCTATATAATCCAGAATACTTTGATCTCCCGTAATAGTTTCCGCATTGTCCTGTGAGAAATAACCTGTTTTTACCCCGGCTCCCGGGATAATCCCGCCGGTAAAGTCTGTATCTACACCTGCAATGATGCGCAGCAAAGTTGATTTACCTGCGCCGTTATGACCGGCAACAACAAGCCGTTCGCCGTTTTCGAGCGTAAGGTCCAGATTGTCTATGACGTTGCGGCTTCCGTCATAACTTTTCGTAATACCGTTCATGCGCAGCACAAGTTTGCCCGCATGAGGTGCAGGAGGAAACGTAAAATGAATCTGTTTAAGCGATTCAGGTATCTCTATGCGCACAATCTTGTCGAGTTGTTTCTGCCTGTCCTGCGCCTGCGCGGCTTTCGTAGCTTTCGCACCGAATCTGTTTATAAAATCTTCCAGATGCTGGATTTCCTGCTGCTGCTGTTCATAAGCTGCAATAAGCGTCTTAAGTTCGACTTTACGAATTTCCTCATAATGGGTAAAGTTTCCCGCGTAATGCTTAAGGTCTCCGTTGAACAGCTCATATACTTCGTTTATGGTTACGTCGAGAAAATAACGGTCATGGCTTACAAGTAAAAAGCCGCCCTTATATGTCTGGAGAAACTGTTCAAGCCATGTACGCGCATCGATATCAAGATAGTTTGTCGGCTCATCAAGAAGAAGAATATCAGGCTGCTGCATAAGGACTTTCGCAAGCGCAATGCGCATCTGCCAGCCGCCGGAGAATTCCTCTGTCTGCTTTTTTAAGTCTTCCCGTGTAAATCCCAAGCCGAGCAAAACAGTTTCAGAGGATGCCTGCCTGCGGTGCCAGCCGCTCTCGTCCAGCTCCGTTATCAGTTCAGCCTGACGTTCAACAAGAGCATCGGTATTCGGAGGATTTTTTATGAGTTCGTCGCCGATTCTGTCTATTTCCGCCTGCATGTCGTAACCGAACTGGAATGCGCTGTCGGCTTCCTCAAGCAGCGTGCATCCGTGATGTGTCAGTCCCGACTGAGGCAGATAGCCGATACGTGCATCTTTCTGTACTATGCGCCGTCCGCTGTCAGGGTTGACAAGTCCCGCCATAACCTTTATTAATGTCGACTTTCCGGCTCCGTTTGCACCTGTAAGCGCAGCCTTCGTTCCAGTCTGAAGATTAACGGATACATCTTTAAGTATATCACGATCGCCGAATGCAAGAGAAACTTGTGAAAACTGAACAAATGCCATAACTTACCTATCAGTCCTTTTCAAAGAAAAGTACAAGCGGACTGTAACCCCGTGTCGTCACCGTATTTCCGTTATACGAGGCTCCTGTCAAGTCTTCAAGACGAAGACCGCCCGGCTCCTGCTTGTACAGGAAATTTACATCGGTATTCATACCGTCAAATCTGAATGAAAGCACACCATCGTACGATGAAGAAAGCGTATCGCTCAGATAATATTTTATATCTATAGTACCGCCGCTCTTCGCGGAAGGATCGATTACCGAAGGAACAAGCAGCTTGTAATTTTTCCAGCTGAACGACTGGTCTTCCTTCAGCGAAAGTTGTCCGTAATTTGAACTTTTGAAATCAGAACCGAATGCATAGAGTTTTTTATATTCCTGTACGCGGCGGTCTTTTTCTGCGGCAACAAGCTCTGTAACGTCTTCATTTTCCCCCAGCGTAATAAAATTAAGGTCAAGCGGCTTACCGTTCTGGTCAAAATACGTAACGACTATAAACGAATCACTTTTTACGGTTATTTTTACAGGTATACCGGTAAGCGTATATTCAGCATCGCCGGTCTTTGTCGTTCCGGCATACGGCCATGATTCATGAATATTGGGAAGATTCAGCGTGACTTTGCTATTCTCCGCATCAACAGCAAAGCAGTAGGATGCATTCATAAGCGACGTATCAATCCTCTTATTATCAATCATGGAGCGATAGTAATCAGGATACCATGTTTTGGAAAGAATGCCTTCTATAATAGTATCTTTCTCTTCCTGTTCCGAAGACTGCTGTCCGTCGTTGACAACTCCTCCCTTCTTTATTTCAAATTGCGAAAGGTTGTATGAAAAACACCAGCCCTGCGTACCGTCATGCGTGAGTATGCGCATCCAGTCTCCTTCAAGCGGCATTTTACCGGCCATAACAGTCTGACCTTTACCCTTATACAGCAGTTTTACCGTCTCACCTTTACGAAGACGGTATACCTGTTTTGCAGTATTCACCGGATCCGCACGTACGGGGAGTCCGTCAATCTTTATACTGGCATACTGATGGATACATTCTGCATAGCGCAAAGCTGTCTTTTTCGTTTTCCGGTACGACTGCGGATCCGTAAGCTGCCACAGCGGAATTTCAAGACGTTCTTTTGTTTCCGGAACAGAGATGACATATACGTGCGAAATATTTGATCTGATATAAACAGGAACTATATCTCCGTCCTGCAACCCTTTTTCGGGAAGGCCCCAGAGCAGCATTCCGTATCCCTTAATGCCGGAACATGACATAAGGGTGAATGATGCCGCAATAAGCAGGCAAAACATAAATCTTCTATAAAGATGAGTCATATGAACAGCATAGCAGATTACAGTAAAAAAGTCATTAATCTTGAGACTCATCTGCCTATGCGTTATAATCATAACTATGGAAAAAAATAGCACACCGGCACGGAAAGATATTCCGGCCTCCGATAAGTGGGATTTAACATCGTTGTTTGTTTCCGATTCTGACTGGGAAAAAACACTTGAAGAACTTGAACCTCTCACGGCAGCAATGGTTCAATATAAAGGAAAACTCTCTGATTCTCCGGAGACGCTGCTTGCAGCATTGAAGGCTTATGAAAATGTCGATAAAAAACTGGAAGCTGTCTATAACTATGCACAGCTGCAGTTTACTGCAGACGAGACAGATTCAGGCGCCCAGGACAGAGAAGGCCGGGCACGCATGGCATATACAAGATACTGTGCAGCAACGAGTTTCTTTAATCCTGAGCTGCAGTCTGTTCCGGATGAAAAAATACAGACATGGCTCAAACAAAGCAGCTTTGACGACTACCGCATCTTTCTTACTAAAATTCTGCGCCTGAAGCAGCACATTCTCAGCGAAAAAGAAGAACGTCTTATGTCGCTGCAAAGTGAAAGTGCCGGTACTGCGGACAAAGTGTTTACAGTGCTTACCGATGCAGATATGGAATTCGGGTCAGTCGATGTACATGGAGAAGAAAAACCTCTGACGCAGTCTACCTGGAGCATTTTTATGGACAATCCCGACAGAAGTGTCAGGGAGAGTGCATACAAAAAATTCTACAACACGTTTGAGAGTCATCAGAACACGCTGGCTTCCCTGTATGCAGGTTCCGTGAATCAGGATGTATTCACAATGCGTGCACGCGGTTATAAAACATGCCTTGAGAAAGCACTGTTTCAGGACAACGTACCGGTAAGCGTTTACCGGAACCTTATTGATACAGTTCACAGCAATTTTTCAACTCTCCATACATATTATGCCCTGCGCCGCAAGGTTCTGGGAGTAAAAGAACTGCGCCACTACGACGTGTATGTACCGCTTGTAAAAAACGTCAATACGCATACATCATACGACGAATCTGTTGAAATATGCCGGCAGGCACTTGCTCCTCTCGGAACCGAATATACAGACAGGCTCTGCGACGGGCTCAAAAACGGATGGGCCGACCGTTATGAAAACAAAGGCAAAAGAAGCGGTGCGTTTTCAAGCGGGGTGTACACTGGCAGCCCGTATATCCTACTGAATTATAAAGAAGACGTGATCCGGGACGTATTCACGATGGCGCATGAAGGCGGACATTCCATGCATACGTTGTATTCAGTGCGCACCAATCCATACATGCAGTACAACTATACGATTTTTGAAGCCGAGGTTGCATCAACTTTCAATGAAGAGCTTGTGTTTGAATATCTGCTGAAAAATGCGCAAAGCGATGATATGAAAGCGTATCTCCTTGCCATGCGTGCCGGAGATATTCTGGCAACACTCCACCGGCAGACAATGTTTGCTGAATACGAACTTAAAGCACATGAACTTGTTGAATCAGGTACACCTCTTTCCGCCGAAGTACTGCGAAAACTGTACAAAGGTCTCCTTGAACAGTATTTTGGCCCGGAGATGCATTTTGAAGACAACAGCGATATGGAAGGGCTGCGCATTCCGCATTTTTACAGTGCATTCTATGTGTACAAATATGCGACCGGTATATCTGCAGCACTGGCTCTTGCAAAACGTGTACTCGGGGGCGGAAAGGAAGAACGGGAAGATTATTTCAGGTTCCTTCAATCGGGCGGTTCGCGGTTCCCGATTGAATCGCTCAAAGTTGCCGGTGTTGATATGGAACAGGCTGCACCGGTACAGGCTGCCTGTGATACGTTTGCAGGACTTGTTGATCAGCTCGGTAAACTGCTTATAGTTTAACACCGGAATACCGATTATCTCATTATAACAAAGATTTCAAGACTGGAGAAATTTGAATTGAAAGAAACCGACTTCTGCTCTTTTCTGGCAAAAATCCCAAAAGCAGAAATACATATCCATATTGAGGCGGTTATGTCTATTGCCTCTGTGCGGAAATTGTATGAAAAGCACTATGGTAAAAAAATGAGCAAACAGGATGAAACTGATCTCTTTTCATACAATGACCTTGATGGTTTTATCAAAGCATTCCTTTCCGTGCAGGAGCTCTTTGAATCGGTATCCGACTTTAATTATCTGTTCGATGATATTGCAGAATATCTTGTAAATAACGGCATTTCCTACTGTGAAGCCTTTTTCGCCCCATCAGCATTTTTGAAAAAGGGATTGGACTACGGTGAAATTATTACGCTGTTTTCAAAAAGAATCAGGGAAATAAAAGAAAAATACAACATAATCATAAAACTGCTGATTGATGTTTCACGAACATTCGGATGTGAAAACGCGATGAATAACTATGCGCTGCTCAAACAGTATCCGTGCAGGGATGTCATAGGAATCGGTCTTGGGGGTGCTGAACAGAAAGGGCCCGCAAAAGACTTTGAAGCCGTTTTTACGCAGGCGCACAAAGACGGCTTCCATGCAGTCGCCCATGCGGGAGAAGATATCGGCCCCGAATCAATATGGGATGCAATCAATTATCTGCATGCGGAGAGAATCGGCCATGGGATTACTTCTGTACAGGATACCAAATTGATTGATTATCTTGTCAGGACCCGGCTTCCGCTTGAAGTGTGTATTACAAGCAATGTGTTTACGAAAAAATTCGTTGAAAAAACGGAAGCGCATCCTGTCCGGCAAATGTTTGACGGCGGAATGTTCGTAACAATAAATACCGACGATCCTCTGTTCTTCAAGACCACTCTTCTTGAGGAATACTGGAAATGTTACGGGATACTCCGTTTCACGCTCTCTGAAATAAAACGGCTTATCTGCAACAGTTTTAACGCTGCATTCATTTCTGAAAACGAAAAACTTACGTATATTCAGCAGGTAAACGACGCATGGGATGCATTCGCACCTGCCGGTTAATTCATTCCTATTTTAAATATACCATAAGCAGCATGATGTCGGAAACGCGTATACCGGAAATGCGGCTTGCCTGTCCCAGTGTAAGCGGACGTATCTTCTCAAATTTTGTGCGCGATTCTGCAGAAAGCGAAACGATTGAACCGTAATCAAAATCACCCGGAATATGAGTATTTTCCATGCGGTGCATCTTTTCAACGCGCTTATCCTGTTTTTCTATGTAATACTTATACTTAAAATCTATTTTAGCCTCATTCCATTCTTCTTCCGGATAACCGGGGTTTTCCATATCAGGCTTCTTCAACAGCTGAGCAAGAATCTCGTCCTGTACCGCATATTTTGCGTTCATAGAATCAAACTGCATCTGAGTTCTGAGCCCGGCAGCAAATCCGTACTTTCCAAGACGGCGGTCGGCAGTGTCGTACCGCAGCTTAAGCCGGTATTCAGCCCGTGCCGTAAACATACGGTACGGCTCCTTCGTCCCAAGTGTAACGAGATCGTCAATCAGTACGCCGATGTACGCCTCGTCGCGGCCGAGAACCAGCGGCTTCCATTCTGGAATTGCACGGAAATTTGTATACCCCGCATTTTTCTGCGCAGCTTCTTCCGCAGCATTGAGTGCGGCTGTTTCCTTTGCGGAAATTTCTGCAAACTGAGCTTCCTCTGCCGGAGAAAAAGCGGCGTGCGGATAAAATCTTCCCGGCTCTGTTGAGGCTGGCATACCGCCGGAAGCGGAATTGAAGAGGCAAAGAGGCCCGCAGAATGTCATGTGGGCTTTCGCATAATAGCCTGCGTTGATTCCCGCAATAAGGCCCTGCCCTGCGGCTTCCTCGTATCCCGAAGTACCGTTTATCTGGCCGGCATCGAAAAGTCCTGCAACCCGTTTTGTTTCAAGAGACGGAAAGAGCTGCGTCGGTTCAACGTAATCGTATTCAACTGCGTATCCCGGCCGGCTCTGAACAGCGTGTTCAAATCCGGGCATTGTGCGCATAAACTCGTCCTGCACGCATTCCGGCAGCGATGATGAAAGTCCGTTAAGATACATCTCGTCAGTTTCGAGCCCTTCCGGTTCAACAAATATCTGATGCCGGACGCGTTCTGCAAAACGCATAACTTTGTCTTCTATCGAGGGACAATACCGGGGGCCGATTCCGTGAATCTTTCCGCTGTAAAGCGGCGAACGGCCTATATTGTCCCGTATTATTTTATGAGTCGCTTCATTTGTATATACGATGTGGCACGGCACGAGCGGCCTGTCTACAGCTTCGTTGTCGAATGAAAAGGGAATCACGTTTTCGTCACCGGGCTGTACATCGAGCTTTGTAAAATCGATTGTCCCCTTCAGAATACGCGGCGGAGTGCCGGTTTTTAGCCGGCCTGTCGTAAACCCCAGCCGGTGGAGCGATGCCGTAAGTCCGAACGCAGCTGCTTCTCCAAGACGCCCGCACGGGGCATCGTACTCGCCGATAAAAATACGGCCGCCGAGAAAAGTTCCCGTCGTAAGCACGACGGCGCGGACGGGAATGATACGTCCGCGTTCTGTAACGACTCCCGTGATTTTCTGCCTCATGCCGCTTTTTGCAGCTTCCGTTGTACCTTCGTTCCGAGACTCTCCGGGAATTGAACCTTTCTCTGCTGAACTGTCGGACTGAGGCGGAAGAGGTGTCGAACTTGCCGTTGTAAGGATATCTACGACAGTATCCATAAGCGTGTACAGATTCGGCGTCGTTTCCAAAACTTTGCGGGCAAGCTGCGAATACAAAATCTTGTCGGCCTGGGCACGAGGCGCCTGCACGGCCGGCCCCCGGCTGCTGTTAAGCAGTCTGAACTGGATAAGCGAATGGTCTGTAAATTTCGCCATTTCGCCGCCAAGCGCATCTATCTCTCGTACTATATTGCCTTTTGCAATACCGCCGATTGACGGGTTGCATGACATTCGGCCTATTGATTCTATAGTCTGAGTAATAACAAGCGTTTTAAGTCCCATGCGGGCAGAAGCAAGTGCTGCTTCAATTCCCGCATGTCCGGCGCCGACAACAGCGACGTCGTAATAATCGTAAAATCCGGACATAGTGAATCAAGTATAGTGATTTTTCATCTTATTGCAAACGGGAAGATTTCGCAAAGAAATCTTTTGTAAGCTTTGAAACTGTCCCTGAAAGTACAATAAGAGAAATGATATTCGGAATGGCCATTAACCCGTTTACGATATCTGCGATTGTCCAGACAGCGCTGATCGTCATGTACGGGCCGAAGAACACCGCAACGATATATAACACGCGGTAACCTTTTACTACGCCGAGCTTTCCGCCGCAGAGATATTCAATGCAGCGTTCGCTGTAATAATCCCAGCCGAGAATAGTTGTAAAAGCAAAAAGTACAAGACATATCATGAGGCAGAACGAAACAAATGTGCTGTTAATGGGCAGCAGACTGCAGAATGCCGTTTTTGTAACCATGTATCCCTGCAACCCCAGTTCCGGTTTCCATGTACCGCTGAGTACTATGACAAGTCCCGTGATGGTACAGATAATAATAGTGTCGAAAAATGTTCCCGTCATTGAGACGAGCCCCTGCTGTACAGGATGCGCAACCTGAGCCGCGGAAGCTGCAATAGGTGCCGAACCAAGCCCTGCTTCATTTGAAAAAATACCGCGTGCAATACCTTTCTGCATGGCAACGATCATTGCCCCCAGCGCACCGCCTGCCGCTGCACGGAATCCGAATGCGCTCCGGAAAATTTCCGCAAAAGCTGCCGGAACTTTTGTAATATTAAGAATGATTATTATAATTCCGAAGAAAACATACAAAATTACCATAAACGGAACAATGACAGATGCTACTTTTGAAATGCGTTTAAGGCCTCCGAAAAGGACAAGGGCTACAAATGCAGCAAGTACAAGGGAAGTAATAACGGTAACCCGAGAATATGCCCGCCCGAAAAGTACAACAGACATGGTACTGTCGGGATCAAAAAATGATGTAACCGCGTTTGAAATACTGTTCACCTGCGAAAACGTTCCTATACCAAAAAGTCCGACCATTGTTCCGAAAATGGCGAACAAAACGGCAAGCCATTTCCATTTTCTGCCCATACCTTTTTCAATTGTATAAAACGGGCCGCCTACAATATGACCATCCTCCTTAACTTCACGAAAATGAACAGAAAGCAGACATTCTGAATACTTTGTTGCCATTCCCAGCAACGCCGCAAGCCACATCCAGAACAGGGCTCCGGGACCGCCTGAAACGATGGCCGTAGCAACACCGACAATATTTCCTGTTCCGATTGTTGCGGAAAGAGCCGTGCATAACGCCGCAAAACTTGTTACTTCACCGTTTTTTCCGTCAGGTTTGCGGAAAATCGATTTCAATGCAAGCCCCAATTTTGAAAACTGCAGGCCCTTGACCCTGACCGTAAGCAGTACGCCTGTTGCCAGAATCAGAACAATAAGCGGGACGCCCCAGACAAAAGAGTCTACAGCATCCAGAATCGAGTTGATTGTTGAGAACATATACGTTCTCCTGTTAAAAGATAAGAGCCCGGATTCCGTATTTTATCAGGATCGGGCTCTCTAAAGAGTGGTTAGAACATTTTAAATGCTCTGTCCTTTGTGCCTGAGATATCGGCACCGGTTTTCCGGCACTTTAAACCTTCGGCGCTCCGCGTAAAGCGAAGACTCTCCAGAGAATTGCAGTACGACCACAATCAATACTGCAACTTTCATATGGTACCACATCTGTTGTCTTTCCGCAATATATACACAAACACGCAGAACAATCACGAAAAAAACGCTCACTTTATTCTGGACTTTTGTATACAAATAGTTTATAGTCCTAATACTAACACAACCGCGCTTTAATTGTGCCGGCGTATTTTCATGTGGGAGGTTATATGGACCAATCTGACAGTTCAGGCAGTAGTAGTACCATACCATTGCCTGATTACACATTCATTCACGCATATACCCTGAACCTCCCCGAAATCCGTTAAGAAGTTCCTTAAGAGGTCTCCGTGTATACCGTGAAGTCACACTTTACTCTACAGGAGATTTCTTATGATAAACGAACTTATCGCTCCGGATATCGAAGCACTCGTCAAAGAAAACAAATATGCTGATGTTGCAGAATTTCTTTCTGTACATCATCCCACCGAAGATGCAGAATTAATCGCAAGTCTGAAACCGGAAGAAATCCGGACGCTCCTTAAAAAGCTTGATCCGCAGGATGCAGCCGATATTTTCTGCGAACTTCCTGATGCGCTCCAGTCAGACACGGCAGAACTCATGAGTCAGACAGAACTCACGACGCTGCTGGAAAAACTTCCGCCTGACGAACGAGCCGACCTTGCAAAATCAATTCCTGAAAGCCAGCTTGATGCAGTACTTCCTTTTCTTGCAAAAAAAGAAAGAGATGAAATAAAAGCGCTTTCATCATATCCTGAAGGAACTGCAGGATCTGTCATGACGACAGACTATATTGCATTCCCCGAAGTACTGACTGTGCAGCAGGCAATCAACAGAATCAGACTTGAAGGCGCGCAAAAGGAAGCAGTTTCCCTTATTTTCATACTGGATTTTGAACGCAAACTCTGCGGATACATTACACTGGAAGATCTCATTCTGGCAAAACCGCTTGCGACTCTTGAATCCATAAAAAAACCGCTTGTTGCAGAAATTACGGCAGAAGCGGACAGAGAGGAAGCTTCTTATAAAATTACAAAATACGGGCTTATTGTCCTGCCTGTCGTCGATGATACAGGTTCCCTTATCGGCATAGTTACGCATGATGATGCTATGGACGTTGTAGAGGAAGAGCGTACAGAAGACATGGAACGCTTCATGGCAATTACGGGAAAACATCAAGATACATCATACCTGAAAACATCTGCACTGACGCAGTTTTCACGCCGTGTGATCTGGCTCATAATCCTTGCGTTTTTCGACTTTGTTTCAGGAGCAGTACTGCAGTCATACCAGGATACACTTTCAAGTCTTATGCTGCTCACCTTCTATATGCCTATGCTGACCGATATGGGCGGGAATACGGGAAGTCAGTCTGCAACTGTCATTGTACGCGCAATCGCTCTCAAAGAAGTTGAACCAAAGGACATATTCCGCGTCATTTGGAAGGAGCTGCGCATCTCACTGCTGCTTGGCCTGGTTCTTGGTCTTATTGCATTCCTGCGTGTAGAAATTACGAGCGGCGGCACGGTTATACCTGCGACTCTAAGCCTGTCACAAATAGGATTTGCAATCGGACTCGCACTTGCAGTACAAGTTGTGACTTCAACAATAATCGGAGCAGTGCTGCCGCTCGTTTCGTCAACCTTCAAGCTTGACCCGGCACTTATTGCAAGCCCTGCGCTGACAACGATTGTAGACATAACGGGACTGCTTATCTACTTCCGGATTGCAAAAGCCTTGCTTCATTTGTAGTTTTGAGTATAATTGATATTTTCTTCTATATAGTATACTATAAACTACTATGGATTTATTGAAAAAACTAGAGGACTGTAAAAGACGATTCGACGTACTTAACACGCAGGTTATGGATCCCGATCTTGTAAAAGATACTGCAAAGTACAAGGACGTTATGCGCGAACACGGCCATCTTTCAGAACTCATGACCCTCTACGATGACTACAAAAAGGTGCTTAAAGGAATTGACGACGACACCGAAATGGTTACAAACGAAGAAGACCATGATATGAAAGAAATGGCGCGTGAAGAGCTTAAAGCTTTTGAGGAACGAAGACCTCAGATTGAAGAACAAATAAAGTTCAAGCTTATTCCGCCTGACCCTCTGGATGAAAAAAATATTATTATAGAAATCCGTAACGGAGTCGGCGGCGACGAGGCATCTCTGTTTGTCGCCGACCTGTACGAAATGTATACACGTTTTGCAGAAATGAAAGGTTGGAAATACGAAATTATGAGTGCAACACCGACAGAAGTCGGTGGTTACAAGGAAATCGTATTTTCACTCAGCGGAAAATTTGTATACGGAACGCTGCGCTGGGAAGGCGGCGTCCACCGTGTCCAGCGGGTACCCGCAACGGAAGCACAGGGACGGATTCACACGAGTACTGTTACCGTCGCTGTGCTTCCTGAAGCCGAGGAAACGGATATAGTCATAAAGCCTGAGGATGTACGTGTCGATGTCATGCGCGCAGGAGGACCTGGAGGGCAGTGTGTCAACACGACTGATTCTGCAGTCCGCCTTACGCATATTCCAACCGGTATCGTCGTTATTCAGCAGGATGAAAAAAGCCAGATAAAAAACAAGGCTAAAGCTTTCCGCGTCCTCCGTGCAAGGCTGTTCGATCTTGAGGAAAACAAAAAGCGTGCAGAACGCGATGCAGCCCGTAAATCCATGGTCGGTTCGGGAGACCGCAGCGAAAGAATCCGCACATACAATTTTCCTCAAAACCGTATCACAGATCATCGTATTAACTTAACACTGTACAAACTTGATCAGTTCATGCTTGGGTATATGAATGACATGCTGGACGCCCTTAACGTATATGCAAAGGAAGAACAGCTGAAAACCGGCATTCCCGATTTGGAAAAATAGCGGTGGATATCAGAAGCGCCCGGCGAATGGGCGTTATGCAGATTTCATTGTCTTCCAGTCCAGCGCTCGACATCGATGTCATCCTGGAGCATATTACCGGGCGCAGCAAATCCTGCCTGCTTGCACACAGCGACGAAGAATTAACAATTGAGCAGATTGCCGCGTTTAACAAAGCCGTTGAACAACGTCAGACAGGGCTGCCGGTTGCATATATTACAGGTCATAAAGAATTTTACGGTATTGATTTTCTCGTAACAAAAGACGTGCTTATACCAAAGCCCGACAGCGAACTTATGGTCGAACACGCGGTACGCTGGCTTACTGAACAGGCTGCTGATACAAAACGAAATTTCAGCATAGCAGACGTATGTACCGGAAGCGGATGCATCGGTTTAAGTGTAATACATGAAACCTGCATCCCCTCAGCTCTTACTATGACAGACATATCGCCTGAGGCACTTGCCGTTGCACGCCGTAATGCGCAGGTTGTACTGAATCAGGAAAAAAATCAGCATGTTGCTTTTGTACAAGGAGACCTGCTCAGTACACTATCCGGGACAGTATTGTTTGACATGATTCTCAGCAATCCTCCGTATATACCGGCAAAAGAAGTTACAGAACTGCTTAAAGACGGGCGCAGTGAACCACGGCTCGCACTCGATGGAGACACAGACACTGCAGCGGGAACAGCAGGCAGCAGCGACGGACTCGCAATAATCCGCAGGCTCATACCGACTGCTTTTGCACATCTTGCTCCCGGCGGAATATTTATGCTTGAAACAGGCGAATACAACGCAGAAAAAGCTTCTGTATTAATAAAAAAGGCCGGCTTCGCGCAGGTAATTACTTACCGCGATCTTGCCGGCCAATTGCGCTTGACTACCGCAATAAAAAACTGATTATTTGGAAGCCTTTCTCTTCTTTGACATTACATCAAACAGAACTGCAAGCAGAAGGACAAGTCCCTTTACAGCTTTCTGCCAGTTGGAATCGACACCGAGAATGGACATACCATTGTTAAGAACACCCATAAAGATAGCACCAATCACAGCGCCTCCTACAGTTCCCGTTCCGCCGTATGCAGAGGCACCTCCTATAAAGCAGGAACCGATTGCATCCATTTCATAGTTTGTGCCGGCCGTCGGTGCTGCAGAATTAAAGCGTGCGACACAGACAAGTGCGGCAACTGCCGAAAGAAAGCCCATATTCGTATATGCAAAAAACATAACGTGGTCGGTGTTAACACCGGATAGCTGTGCTGCTTTTGCATTTCCTCCCAGCGCATATAAGTAACGGCCGGGAACGGTGTTCTGCGTATAATAGGAATATACTGCAACAATAACCGCAACAATAAGAAGAATTACCGGTATACCCTTATCCTTTCCAAGAAGACTGGCAACTGCAAGAATGACGAAACAAAAAACCATAAGACGTGCAATGAACAGCCCCGCCGCACTCGTCTCATAACCCTTGCGGCGTTTTGTATTACGCTGAAGAAGTTGCGCAACAACAAAAACAACGCAGCAGACAATTGCAACTATCATCGTTACCGCAAATGTAAGGCTGGCTGCTTTCTCCGGATCCTGATCAATCATATCGTATGAGATTGAAGGTACATAACTCGAAAATAATGTAAGATATTTGTCAGGCATAGGAGAAATTGTTAATCCATTGAGGACTATAAGAGCAGCACCTCTCCACAAAAGCATACCCGCGAGAGTAACGATAAACGGAGGAATGTGCACGAAAGCTATCCATACGCCATGCCATGCACCGATAAGTATGCCTACAATAAGACACATGGCAATCGCGATATAGATATTCCAATGCAGATTAACAATTAACGTGCCAGCTACCGCGCCGACAAAAGCAACGATTGAACCGACAGAAAGGTCGATGTTACCGCCTGTCAGAATACAAAGGAGCATACCCGTTGCCAGAATAACCACATAGGCATTCTGATTGATTATATTCGTGATATTCGAAGGTGCAAACAACGAACCGTTATCCGTAGCAACAATAAGTACCTGAAAAAGCAGCATCACTATAATGAGTGCGATGAACATTGTATTATTTTTCAGAATTCGTTTTATACTGTATGAAGTTGACGATGACATAATTTCCTCCTGTTAGTTATGATTCAGCATCGGCCGTCTGAATGCCTTTATCCGAATTAATAATGCATGACATGATTTTTTCCTGTGTTGCATCCCTGCCGGGGATTTCGGCAATCATTCTGCCTGCGTTCATGACATACACACGGTCGCTCATCCCGAGTATTTCCGGCATTTCAGACGAAATGAATATAACCGATTTACCCTGCTCAACCATTTTATTAATGATACAGTAGATTTCATACTTTGCACCAACATCAATTCCACGGGTTGGTTCGTCAAGGATGAGAATATCAGGCTCAGCAAACAGCCACTTCCCAAGCAGAACCTTCTGCATATTTCCGCCGGAAAGATTTACGACATTTTCATCGATTGTTGCACACTTTGTACGCATTTCCTTAACGTATTCCTTCGCAACCTGACGCTCCCTGTCGAAATTAATAATATTATGATGAGATATTTTCTCAGGTCTTGCAGAAGATGTATTTCTGCAGATCGATTCTGAAAGAATAAGTCCGTTCCCTTTCCGATCTTCTGTAACATATGCAATTCCATGCCTGATTGCCGTTTTTACAGTCGGAAAACGAACTTCCCTGCCATTCAGATAAATATGTCCTGAAATATCGGAACCATATGAATGACCAAAAATGCTCATTGCGAGTTCGGTTCGTCCGGCCCCCATAAGACCGCTTATGCCGATAACTTCTCCTCTTCGCAAATTAAAATTTACATGATCACAAACCTTTATCCCTTCAAATACCGGATGATCAACACACCAGTCCTTTACTTCAAAGCATACTTCACCGATATGCGGAACACGCTTCGGGAACCTGTCCGTAAGGCTTCGCCCGACCATCGCCGAAATGATTGTATCTTCTGTGAAAGCATCGTTTTTTTTATCAAGAGTCTGTATAACACTACCATCTCTGATGACGGTTATCTTATCTGCTACGTAAGAAACTTCGTTCAGTTTATGGGAAATGAGAATGGAAGTCATTCCCTTCTTTTTGAATTCACGAAGAAGATCAAGCAGATGCTTTGCTTCTGTATCATTAAGAGAAGCTGTAGGTTCGTCAAGAATAAGCAGCCTTACATTTTTCCCGAGAGCTTTCGCAATCTCGACAAGCTGCTGCTTTCCTACCCCGATATCCTTAACAAGTGTATGTGAGGATTCTTTGAGGCCAACCATTTTCAAAAGTTCATCTGCCCTGCCAAAAGTTTCTGCCCAGTTAATTCTGCCCTTTACTCCCCGCTCATTACCAAGAAACATATTCTCACCGATAGTCAGAAGCGGAACGAGGGCCAGCTCCTGATGAATAATAACAATGCCTAATTTTTCACTGTCTCTTATATTTTGAAATTTGCATATCTGACCATTATAGACAATATCTCCGCTGTATGAACCGTGCGGATAAATACCACTCAGGACATTCATAAGTGTTGATTTTCCCGCACCGTTTTCTCCTACCAGTGCATGAATTTCGCCTTCTTCCACTTCGAGATTAACATCATCAAGAGCTTTTACTCCGGGGAATGTCTTGGTTATATGCCTCATTTCCAATAATTTTTTTGCCATTGGAATCTCCTGTACAGCACAATGATGTACTGCTCATTAGAAAAGGCAGAACATTTCCGCCGTCATATAGTAAATATGACGGCCGTTCTGCCTTTACACCATCAAAAGGGACTACTGAAGATCAGCAGCTGTATAGTACCCGGAATCTACAAGAAGTTGTTTGTAATTGTCTTTTGTTGCGAAAACAGGATCGCAAAGATATGACGGAATAATTCCCGTTCCGTTATTATATGTCTTTGTATCGTTGATATCAGGGGTATCGCCGTTCATAAGAGCGTCAACCATACTGACAACTTTCTGTGCAAGCGTACGGGTATCTTTGAAGATAGACATAGCCTGTGTACCTTTTATCATATTCTTTACATTCGGTTTATCGCAGTCCTGACCGGTAATATACGGGAAATTATCAGGTGTATAGCCGGCTGCGACAAGAGCATTTGAAATACCCATTGCAACTGAATCGTTTGAAGAATAAACAGCATCAAGTTTCTTGCCCTTCGGACCGTATCCCTGTGATGCAATAAGATTCTCCATACGTGCCTGCGCTGTTTCCGTTGACCAGTTAAGTGTCGCGCACTGTGCTTTTGATGTCTGTCCTGACGGAACTACGAGGACACCGGAGTCAATATACGGTTTAAGAACATCCATAGCACCGCCGAAGAAGAAGTTTATGTTGTTATCATCCGGAGAACCTGTAAAAAGTTCAATCGTTGCAGGATCAGCCTTTGTGCGGCTCTTGAGATTGAGTTTGTCTACAAGGAAGTTACCCTGAATTGTACCAACCTTGTAGTTATCGAATGTCGCATAATATGAAACTGCTTTTGAATTCATAATAAGACGATCGTACGCGATAACTTTGACGCCCTTTCTTCTGGCATTGTCAAGAACATTTTTAAGTGCAGAACCATCAATAGAAGCAATAACGAGAATTTTGTCACCCTTTGTAATCATATTCTCTATCTGAGATGTCTGTGTCGCAATATCGTTATTGGCATACTGCAGATCGACTTTATAGCCGGCCTTCTCAAGCAGATCCTTCATGTTGGCGCCGTCCTGATTCCACCGCTGCAGATCCTTTGTGGGCATTGAAACACCAATCGGTGTCTTTTTCGAAATCTTCTTTCCCACCGCAAAGAGATTCATTGACGTAATCATGAGTCCTGTCATGACTAATGCAATAATTTTTTTCATAAGTTTTCCTCCTGTTATTAAACTTATTTTAGCCGTACAACCGGTATACGCCGGTCTTTTGCACGCCTTTATTCCATTTTGTGTATAAAGTGTATACCCTATCAGGATAGTCAGGAGGATAAAAATTCTTGATTTTTTTGACATTTTATGATTTTGGAGAGAAAAAAATGATATTACTGTACATTCTTCTGGATTTTTTTGCTATAAAAAAATCCAGAAGAACAATATTCTACTACCGGCTGCCGATCTGGTTCGTTCTGTATACTTCACCGTATGTGTGAAAGCCTGATTTTATAATAACATCATCTATATTGTTCTTTGTCACAACCTGCGGCTGAAGCCACACGACCGGGATATCGCCGTATCCGTTATGTATCTTTTCGTGAGTCGGCACTATATCTTCAACACTTTTTCCCTGAGCAAGGAGTACAGCGTCCAGTGCAGCCTCTTCGGCAAGCTGCGTAATGGGTTTGTATACTGTAAAATCCTGCAGCCCCCGTACAATGTTCTGGCAGGCAGCAATATCGGCATCCTGCCCGCAGATCGGGATATGGCGTTCCGGATAGTACGTAGAAAGGGCCTGTATGACGCTGCCGGCAACGGCGTCATTTCCGCAGATTATTGCATCCGGAATTCCGCCGTTTGTAACAAGATTGACAGCCTCCTGATATGACAGATCATAATTCCAGCCCGCCGTATAAAAAGTCCCCATTATGCGTATCGGTGTATTTGCTATCACCTTTCCTACACCCTGTTTTATAAGCGTCATATTGTAATCCTCGTCAGGGCCCAGAATACAATACCAGTTATGTCCCGTTGTTTCAGCCATAAGCTGTTTCGCCATCAATTCACCGACTTTTTCCGTATTTACCGTAATGTACATGGTTATATTGGCATCAGTTATTAGCCGGTCATATGCAATGACGGGAATATTTTTTGCACGAAGTTTCTGTATGGTCTCCGTGAGCGAATCCCGTTTTTTTGCAACGACAACGACAACATCCACTTTTCTATCAGCCAGATAAAGCAGCTGCCGGTTCTGTTCTTCAACACTGTTTCCTGCGTTCTGCACAATAACCTCAGCGTTTCGTTCCCTCGCCGTATTCATAAATACATCAAGATCGCGCTGCCACCGCTCCAATGCAAGCGTGTCTATAGAAAACCCGATAACGAGTTTTTTTCCATCTGAATAAGTTCCGGCAACCGATGGTGCCAGTGATGACGATTTTTTCTTGCTGCAGGAAAAAAAAGTTGTCAACAGAATAATAATTATTACGCTTTCAACTCTTTTCACATTTACTCCCTTTTTTATTTATTTTGAATACTGTTTTTCGGCAGATCCCGGAATTCTGTCGGAGTCATACCAAATTTATTTCTGAAAAGCCTGCTGAAATAATTCTGATCATTATATCCGATTGCAGCGCTCACCTCTTTTACACTTATACGCGGATTCTTTAAAAGTACACATGCCTTTTCCATTCGTATATCAGTAAGGTAAGTAATAAAGTTTTCGTTTTTTTCTTCTTTAAATAATTTACTCAGATAAAAAGGGCTCACATTTACTTCCTGAGCAGTCCTCTCGAGAGAAACTTCTTCCATCATATGCGCTGACATAAATACGCAGGCTTTCGCTATAATGGGATTCTCCTGATTTGAAGAAATGCGCATTATATCAGATGCGCATTCGGTACACCTGTTTCGTACAAATTGCTCAAGCTGGGATAAGTCATTTTCGCTGCTTAATATGGAAAATGCATTATTAAACGCTTCATTATGATACGTATTGTCTATTTCTGTCGTAATATTCCGTACATTAACAAGAAGTTCAAACAACGCATTTTTGATTTTATCAAGTTCTCCCGCGTATTTCTGCAAAAGTGCAGCACAGAATGTTCCGACAAGCACGGAAGTACCGTTCGTATCACCAGCCCGGATTCTGCCGAATATTTTTTCTGCAATATCCTCTTCGCTGTTTTTTTCCGCCTGCGGATATCCAACGCTGTCATCAAAAAAAACAATTCCGCCGTCGGATGGTGTATGATTCAGAGAATCAAGCGCATCATTATATGCCGCTGTTGTTTTCTGCTGATCTTTTTCAAGGTGACTTACTCCTGCACGTATTCCCGAACAGATATTTATTGATAACAATTTATACAATTCTGCAAGTTTTATCTTCATTTGCGCAGACGCCTGTTCTATATTGCAGTCGTATGGAAAGGAAAAGAAGACTGCAATTCTGTTCAGCATGAACGAGCCGACAAGACAGCGGCTTTTCGATTTTAATATATCGCGGATTTTTATATAAAGTTCATACTGGTTTTTCGTTTCAATGCGGGGAATTTCAAGGCAGCAGAAACACCAGAAGGCGCCGGATATATTAAAATATGAAAAATAATCGGAAACATCCTTTGCACCGCTGAAAACGGCCGAATAAATAAAGTCGCTCTCGACCATCGGCGACGCAAGATCCAGTTTTTTGTGCAGTTCCACTTCATTGGAAAGCCTCCCGCGCCTTTTATCGATAAGAGTCATAGCGCCTCGTATTGTTTCAATAAGAGTATTACGGTTAACCGGCTTTGTAAGATACTTGTACGCGCCGAGATTTACAGCTTCCTGCGCATATTGAAAACGGTCAAATGCGCTCAAAATAATAATTAAAGTATCAGGCTTTGACTGCGTAATGCACTTTAGGGTTTCCAGCCCGTTCAGTCCGGGCATGTTGATATCCATAAAAATAATATCTACCTGATTCTGCGCAGTTATAGCGAGTGCTTCAGAGCCGGACAGAGATGAATACAATACGACCTGCCCGGGAAAATTTTTTTCAATAATAAATTTAAGAGAATCAATCATTATCTGTTCGTCATCAGTAAGCAATATATTATACATTTGGTATCCTTATTAAAAATGTCGTCCCGCTCCCCTCGCTTCCGGACAGAATATCAAAAACATCGTTTCGATGAAAATATAACCGCAGTCTTGCTATTACATTAATAAGCCCTGTACCAGTATTCTCATGCTTTTTCTCTTCAATACTGCTGCCGGAGGCAGGCTCAACGGGAACATTCTCTGACGCAGATATCTCAAGTATTTTTTTACGGAGATCAGGAGGAAAACCACACCCGTTATCGGATATGCTTATTTCCGTAAAAAAAGAATCCCTTTTTATTTTTAAAACGACGATACCCATCGCTTCTTTCAGACCATGCTTTATGCAGTTCTCTACCAGGGGTTGCAATGTCATGCGGGGAAGAAACTGCATATATTTCCCGGAGGGAACGTCTTTTACAAACTGCAGCCGGTCTCCAAAACGCACTTTCATAATGTACACAAAGTTATCGACAAGTGCAAGTTCTTCATCTATGGATGCCGTCTGGTTTTTCTGCTGTATGTTGTACCGGAAAAAATCCGCAACCTGCTCCATAAAAAAACAGGTTTTATCGGCACCTTCCATCATGGCAAGCTGGGCGCCGGTATTAAGGGTGTTAAATAAAAAATGGGGATTTATCTGATTCTGCAGCGCACGAAGCTGCGCATCTGCATATAATTCCCTCATTTCCATTTCCTTCTCTTTCAGAGCCGTTTCCTGCAGAGCTTTCTCCCAAATTGTATCTATATACTCACGGATGCTTATAATCATACGGTCAAATGCACGGCAGATATTTCCGATTTCATCCCGGGCGGTACTGTTAAAAAGAGGCACATCAAAATCCCGGTTTGCAACACGAAGCGCAACGGCGGAAATATCTGCTAAAGGACTTGTAATTGCCGTTATGGAAAAATAAAGGACAGCAAGGACGAGCATAAAAAAGATAAAAATAAATATGATACTGATACGGGTCATAATCGTATAATTGTCACGGTTTTCGTTATACAATGCAGCATTTTTTTTCATAAACAGAATATTGAGCTGCAGCACTTCATTCTGAAGCATTGAATAACATTCAAGGCTTTTCTCATACCACGTATCGACATCGGGCATGTTGTTCGCACGCCTTGCAGCGACAGCGTTTCTGCTGTAGGTAAAAAATGATGAAGTTATCTGCCGCACAATATATTCTTTCTGCAAAACAGTATCCGTCGACGGCACAGACTGAAACAACTCCACCGATGAATCGCTCAAAGACTGATAATGATAATAAGAATCGATACTTTCGAATGTATGGTATTCCACATACGTTTCCATCGCTTTTTCAGTTGCAGCCAGATTAGTTGAAAATTCCGACAGTTCCGCATTTGTCTTGTATGAACCGCCAATCCGTTCGAGTGTCCTCTGGTTCAGCCGTATCGTTACGATGAGACATGCTCCCATAACCACAATCGCAGCAATAACGCTTGCAATGATTCTTGTACGGATACTCCTCTCTGAAAATCTTATCATCTGGAGCCCGCCTTCTTTATACGCACGTCGGCATTGATATAACTGTTTGCATAACCGTAGCGTATAAATTCGAATAATTCACTCATCGACGTCTCGCCTATTTTCGGAGAATCTATAGAAAGCAGCTCTGTAATAATACCTCTGTTGAGATACATATCAGCTATATCACCCTCTCCGAACCCGATAATTCCTATCCGCCTGCCGTTATTCATATCAGCAAGAGACTGAGCAGCATGTATGGTGTCTTCCGTAGTCAGACAGACAACCAGATCGATATTGTCCGCCCCGATTTCATTTTCCACCCTTCGTTCAAACGCGGTCGCGCCCTGAGACAAGCCGAAATCGGAAATCGTCGTTTTTATTCCGGTATATTCTTCAAGTGAATTAATAAGGCTGTTCATAAGGGTACTGTAATTGGGGTTGTTGCTGCTGCTCGTATTAATAATGGCAAGGGAACCATGACCCTTTAAATACGCACTGCTCTCGACCGCAATTTTTCTTCCGAGTTCGGAATAATTAGTGCCTATAAACGAAACCTGCGGTATATCAGGATGATATTGAACAACAGTTATAAGGGGAATCTGCTTTCCGTCAATATTAACGGGAGCCTTTATATTAGTTTCCGATTCTCCTATATATGCAATAATTCCGTCAGGATTCGTAAACGATGCATATTCGAGAAGGACCTGCAGGGACATATTCTCAGCCTTTGATTCGGGTACATGCAGTTCAACAACAGCATCGTATTTTTTGCTTACCTGCTGGGCACCAGTATATATCTGCTGCAGAAAAGATTCATTTTCAGCCTTTCCCACGACCAGAACGTGATACTTTCTGTTTTCAGCCGTATCATCTCCGGCGGAAGCCGTATCTGAGACATATGGTACAAGATAAAAAATATAGAAAAAAAACACCGCAACCATAACGATTGAAATAACAATCGAAATAATGCGGGCGGAATGTCCCAAAGTAAATTTCATACGCTCTATTATAACATATAATAGGGATACAGCGTTTACCGGGGGAAATTATTTTTCACAATGAATCCATGTCAGTTCGTGTTTATTATAATTCAAATGTACAACCCTGCTGTGGGGAACGGCCGCAAACTGCGCTATGAGATTCCAGTCGACATCACCCTGCATTTTTATGGTACAAATCATATTTTTAACAAGACCGCTCGAAAGCCATTCCTGTATCCAGCTGAACAGCCGCTCAGGATAGCAGATAACGTCGCTGAACACCCAGTCGCATGGTCCGATATCCCGGGGTTTCAACGTAAATGCATCGTGAATCTGAAACTGTACAAGAGGATTGTTCATAAGCTCCGGAACAAGTTCCGCCCGGTCAACAGCATAAACAGAGCAGCCGAGTTTTGCGAGTACCCATGTCCAGCCGCCGGGACAGGCGCCTGCCTCAAAACAGCGCTGCCCCTCATGAGGCAGTTCCGTATCGAACAGCAACTGAGCCATCGTAAGGCTTTCCTGTATTTTAAGATATGCACGGCTCGGAGGCTCCTCGTGATTCTCTTCAAACTGAATCGTACCGGCCGGGACAAAACTCGTCGTTGCAGCAGATGCTATGAGCGTGTTTTCGTCAAGCAGCGTATACAGCCCGATAGGCGACTGCGGAATCTTCGTCGGAAACGTACGCGTTTTCAAATTAACATACGGAAGTTTTTCCTGAATAAAACCCGCGCGGCGGAAAAGCTGATACTGATACGGTGCCCATCTGCGCTGAATGCCTTTGAGCGCAGATGCAGCTTCCCCGATTGAATCAAAATGAAGCATAAAAGGTTCAAGCATGGCAGTCCGGCACCAGCAGGGAACCTGAAAAGGCTCATTTCCTGCAGGGATAAAACCAGGAACATAAAACAGATCACCATACTGTTTTACATCCGCATTATTCTGAATGTCGCAGGCAAAGCGATCTGACAATTCAGACATAAGAAGACCGGACATTTCAGGAAAGGAAAGAAATGCCATACCGGGAATTTTTTCTACACGAACTGACATACGAAATTAATAATCTGTTTATTAACATCCTGACTTTCAGCATTGAAATCAAGATTATTAACATATTCTATAAGACGTGAATAATCGGGAGAACGAAGAAAACTGAATCCTATTTCCGTCATACCTTTATCTTCATTCACCCACTGCGGATGACAGATCAGCCTGAAGGGTCTCATAGGAGAACTTGCAGGCGTAATTTTCAATTCATAATCGTTTTCCAGATCTACGACGACCGGAAACATATAATGTATCCTGCATCCGTCCCGGCTGATGTCATCAAGAACTCCGGGAAGCGCACAAATTTGCGGAGCATCAATTCTGCCGATATCAGAGAATCTGACAGATTTGCGTGTAAAAGCACACATATTCATAGTATGAACGTTTTTTACCGCTCCGTCAAGGCGATTGAATACCATATCCCGGCCAGAGCAGCACAGACAGGCGCACGGATGCGCGCCCATCTGCCGCAGGAACTCCGGCGAGACACTTCTCCGAGCCGGATCAGTTCCTGCTCCGTCGAGAAATGACATGGATGCCATTTTTATGATGCAGATCTGTCCAGAAATTACTGCCACTACAGGCAAGCGCATGGATGCGCGCCCCACTGCCGCAGGAACTCCGGCGAGATACTTCTGCGAGCCGGACCAGTTCCTGCTCCGGCTGAAAATGACATGGATGTCATTTTCAGCCGCTTAGTCCTTCACTACCATCACTTTGCGGGTTTCGTCTATGCCGGTACCGAACACGCGGATAAAGTACATGCCGCGCGCAACGCGTTTACCGGACTTTGTCGTACCGTTCCAATTGTAGTAATGGTCGCCCGACGATGTCGTCCCGTGCTGCAGATACTGTACAATATCGCCGTCGAGAGTCATAACGACGACACTCAGACTTCCGTCGGAAGGCATTGTCACCTTGACGACAGTACTTTCACCGCTGCTTGCATTGATGACGTTATTCAGAATCGTAACGCCGCCGCGCTGGCTCACAAGCGATTTCAGTTTGAACGACCAGAGATCAAGAGACGATGCAATTTTCTTACCTGCGGAGGCAAGCGTATCGCTGGAACTGAGGCTCTGTGTAAGCCTGAGCGCATAGAGAGGGTATTCCGTTCCTGTATAATAGCCGCCGGTAGAATCACCGTTGAACACCGGCACGTGGCGGATCATTACCGGCTGGGGGGCCGCTGACGAATCCATAATGCCGAACAGGAACTTTACCTGATCTCCGGCCTTCCAGCCTTTTGACGATAAATCTGTTGATGCAAGCGTGAAGTTCATATACGTCTTGTCCTCATCGCCTGCTGCACCTGCAGTTGAAATAAAACCTGTACTGGACAGCGGATTGTTAATCGGGGCAAGGGCCTCGAATATATCACTCGTCACACCCGGCAGCCAGATACGCCAGTTCTGAGATGTATTACTGTTGTATGTTACGGAAACTGCATTACTCTGCGGATTCGTATCAAAATATGCCGTCACATTGACAGGCAGTCCTCCGCTGTTATCGTCCGTACCGTCGGCAAGACCTGCATGAATGAAAATATTTTCTCCCGACATAAGCGTTCCGTAATTTCCCTGATCCGCATTCCAGTCGTGAACCGACCAGCTGCCGTCGGAATGATAGCTGTTTATGACATCCGAAATATTTGAATCATCATCAATATTGTACGCGTACTGCGGATTAACAACGTTGACCGCATAATCGCTGAGTGCATGTGCGTTATAGAGCGTCATTGAGTTGCCGAGAGAATCCTGGATGTATGAAATGTATGCGCCGCTGATCCCCGTTACAGGATCTGTCGACGTTCCGATATTCTTTACGCGCAGATACACATTCTCTACGTCTGTCAACTGGGTGTTCTGAGACAGCTTGAACATCAGTCCTGTATAATCGTCATTCTCGAATATTTTTACAGCAGGTGTATTTTCATCAATGGCGATATCCGTTGAAGGAGTACCGGTGCTTGTATCCACAAGTTCCAGACTCTTGGGAATGAGGGAAAGCGGATCGGAATATGTTGTGTGCGTTCCCGCGTCATCAATCCAGAGAAGTTCAGTCAGATTGAGCGCTTTTCCGAACACGACGTACAGAAAATCGTTTCCGACCGGACTTATGGTCATATTGAATTCGGGCGGAGTAAGGTCAAGTGTATTAATCTGATCCGATTTCAGACGGTTTCCGGCAAGATCCGTAATAAAACCTGTATCGGCATCGTATGACACGGAAAACGTGGATTTCCGTGCAAGCGTCGTGTCGCTCAGGTAAACCGCAAAATACAGGCTGTCAGTCGTTCCTGTCGTATTATAGGTGTCTGTCGTCGTACTGAATACAGTTCCCTTTGCACCACCCGTAATGGTTTTGCCTGTATTAAACGAAGACGCAGGTGTTGCATTGGTACCTACGGCATATTTAAATGCCGACATTGAATTATATACCGATGAATATCTGATGCCGCCCGAAGTTCTCGCTGCAGCGGTACTGTCGAACGGACGTGAACCGCCGAATAAATCCGACGCATACGAATATGAAGTATACAGACTGGAATACGTATCATATGAACACCAGCCGCGCCTGCTGAACCATACATAGTCGTCGCTTGAGCTGAACGACGGAGTGTTGTCAAAAAGATGAAATTCAATGCGGTCGAGTGTCGTATTGCCTGTTTCCGTATTCCCGATAGCTTCGCAGTATTCAGGATTTTTGTATTCGCTCCACCCTGACGAAGAACTCGACCGGCGGAACGGTGCAAACACCGGAGCCGACGTATCCCACGGCCCGTACAATTCCGTTTCAGTATTGGAAATCGTAAGGACATTCAGGCTGTGATTACTTGTTCCCGAAGCAGCCGCATAATCATCAAGGACGTTTCCTGCCGCATCGGTAATAAAATTGTTTTCCAGAGACGTAACAATTCCCGAGGGCGTTTCTGCAGAATCGATATACCCTATCCAGTTTCTGTATGAATTACCGTTTGCCGATATCGTACCGTTAACATAGCCGGCTATGGAAACACGGACGCGGTCAGTCTGTGCTTCAGCCGTTCCGCCAGCTGTAAGGGGGAACGTACGGTATAAAGAGCTCACGGTCGAATCTGTACTGCCTGTCGTGCGGCTGCCTGCACTCAGAGCACCCGATGAAATACCTGCAATACCGGTCACTTCAAGTCCGCTGCCGGACGTTTCTATAGAACCGCCGTGTTCAGAGTCCGAAGCAAAAGATGTTTCTGCCCGTGCATTTTCTGCACCGCCGGAAACAGTAAGATCACCGATATTCACAGCTTCCGAATACACGAACTCTATGAAGTTATGGGCGTCGTAGTACGGCTGACTGGCGGCTGTACCCGAATACGCGGTATGCGTTTCCTGCCCTGTGTACGCCGCAATGAGTACCGGAGATGCACGGTCTGCAACGGCGGTGAACCGGCCGGCCGAAGCAGCCGTATTTGAATCATTCAGGCTGTCTCCGTCCAAATCATAATTATTTGAAGACGGCAATCCGTCATAATTTCCGATTCTGTTTTTGTGACAGTCGCGGAGAGTCGCATAGACTGATGAAAGTGCTTTCGGCAGGTTCAGACAGGGAATCGTACTCCGGTGTGTACCACTGCGGTCAGTACTTGTATCGTAATGGATGCTGCCGCTCGTCGTATCTTCCTGTCCGGCTGAAATGCCTGTCGCATCGGTATTCCATGTTGCCGAAGCCTTTATATAGAATACGGAAAGATCACCTGCACTGTCGGAACCGTCGGCGGCGGTACCGGTTGATGTGGTACAATCGGCATCGGTATATGTTCCGGTAAACGATACAAGACTGCTGCCGCTGTAGTATTGTATTCTGGAAACGGCCTTGTATATTTCGTTTCTGCTGTTTTCAATTTTGAGTGGAGTTGCCGCTGAAAGGGAGTCGACAAATTCCACGCGGATAACGTCGTCATATACGGTATACGTTCCGGAAAGATTCGCTGTCCAGCCGGAAGCAGTCACCGTTCCGCGGTCGACAGCAACAGCAGCATTATTAACAAGAATCACAGGCCGGCTGAAAGCTATTCCGTCCGCCGTACTGTTTGTCTGATCAGTATTGTTTCCATTGTTGGTACAATTCTCTGCGGCGGAAACCCAGGCACTTCCTCCCGAAGTCGTACAGGTTACGGTGCAGTATGCTATTGTGCAGTTATAAGCTTCTGCAAACGCATTTGTCGCAGTACTGTTATCTTTTAACTCCAACGTCCATGCAGCAGTTCCTGTTAAATCGACACCATTGTCGTAGAAGTTCTGTCCGGCCGTAAGTGTATGTCCTGCGAGACCGCTCACTGCACCGCAGTATGAAGTCGAACTGCCGTCGATAAAAGTTGTCCCGTCGGGATACACGGACGGAAATGAGGAAAGGGATGGAACTGCCGTTCCGCTGCGCGATGGAGACGATGCCGTATTGTACGCATACAGTGTCGACAGTTCCGTTGCACTGTCCGTATACATTGTGCCGGTATTTCCGTTAAGCAGAACTAAATCCGCGTTCGCCGTAACAGCGGCTCCCGGAGAAAGCGTACCGCCGTACAGCACAATGTTTTCCGCCGTAAGAGGAGAAGCAATCGTTATTATCTTTGATGCTGTCGACGCTGCAATATGCAGGTTTTTCGTGCCCGACGCACCCACCGTAACCGCGCCGCTGCCGCCGCCGAGCTGCATCGATGTATCGCTGCCGTACAGATAGACGTCAGCCGCGAACGTAACCGCACCGGTGCCGGACGTCGTAATACCGCCGGCAAGCTGATTCAGGCCGCTGCCGTCCTGAGTAAAGCTGCCGGATGTGAGTGTAATATCGGCATTTTCCGCAGACAGGAACAGACCGCTGTTCGTAACGGACATAGCGCCCGACGTTACGGTAAAATCACCGTACAGCGTATACGACGTACCGTTCAAATCCGCAGAACCGACGGATGTTGCAGCGGCTGTCGCCGTACTGCCGCCGAATAGTGTCGCGCCTGTTGCTGCGTTCGTCTGCGTAACAGCACCGGATACAGTAAGTGCTCTGCTGAACGTAAGTGCACCGGAATAGATCAACGTTAAAGACGAAAGCGGTACGGTACTGCCGGCAGCCCCGGTAAACGTAACCGCTCCGTTACCGGCATCAATTGTCAGCGCACGTTCCGTTCCCACTGCGTCACTGTCCAGAGAAGAACCGAACGTTACAGTGCCGCCCGTACTGCTGCCGCTGTCAGTCGTTAGTGCAACACCGTCTGTCAGCGTTACTGCATTTGTAAACGTGATACTGCCACTGTTGTCCGACGTTATGCCCGACGTTGTTATATCACCGGCGGTGGAAAGTGCACCGCTCTTTGATGCGCCGAACGTTACAGTACCGGTCGTCGTCGTTATGTCCGCCGCGCTGCTCAAGGATGAACTTCCAGAAGAATCTATCGTAACATTTCCTGTTGTCGCGGTAACCGTGTTCGAAAGGGCGAGGGTTGATGCGGAATCAATATCGATACTGCCGCTTGTTGAACTCAGCGCACCGGTGATGCTTACTGCATAGCTGCTGCCGGTACCGGTAACAGTAATTGTTCCGGCACCCGATGTGACCGCGCCGGAAACAGTAACCGTTCCGCCGCTTGACGTCACCGTCACAGCTCCTGCGGTATCCGCTCCGCTGGAAAGGGCAGCACCGGCAGTCACAGCACCAGTATGATTTATCGTAAGGCCCGTTCCCGTTGTCGTAATGGCCGCACCCGTATTGTCGAACGTCGTTCCGGTACTCGAAAATCCCGAGGGTGCGGTTACCGTATCGTTCAAATCGACGGAACCGCCCGCCAGCACGACGGACGATGCCGTTATGGTACTGTCTGCCGTGATTCCCGTTCCCGTCACAGTCAAATTCATGTCACCGGTCAAATCCGCTGACGAAAGTCTTGTCGTTCCGCTTCCGGCATCCTGCGTCAGGCTGGCCGCGTACAGCGCTCCGGCCGCGGCCGAAGGAACAGCCGACGCGGTGTTGTCGCCTGCCACGTTGTATGCGGAAACAACCGTTAACGCCCCCAGCCGCACGGAAGACGTTCCGACGACTCCGGTCAGCTGTATATTTCCCGTCCCCGCGGTCAGAGAGAGTGCATGAGATGAACTGTTCGACACCGTTCCGTTTACGATAATACCGGCTCCTGACCCGCCGGAAGATTTTGTCGTCACTGATGAATCAGCGTCAAGAATAAGATTATCGAATGTTACTGACGCATCGGAAGTCGTAAGCGAACCGCCCAGCATTGTCGTCCGCATCGTCGTTGAATCCGTATGCGATATACCGCCGGTGAATATGCACGAGTCGCCGCTGTCGTTTCCCACTGTCACCGTACCGGCCGTATAGAACGATACTGCATCAGTTATTTTGGTACCGCCGTCAAACGCAACAGCAAACGAAGGTACCGTTCCCGACGTTCCGTTCGTCAGTGTCGTTATCGTAAGCAGCCCGTCGAATGTGACTGTGCCGGCTGATGCAGTCGTATCGCTCATCGTAATCGTATCGGCTGTTACAGCGGTGCTGAACGTTTTTGACGTCGTTCCCTGCGTAATCACGACGTCACCCAGATTCTGACTGGTGGCATTGTTGTCCTGAATGATTCCGTTCTTATCGGCAACAGAAGATGATGTGGTATTAGTCAGATACAGCGAACCCGTTCCCGCATTGCTGAACGTGCTTGACGAATTTAACGTTACATGGCGCATTACGGTAAGGTTAGCTCCATCGTTTATCGTGACGCTTCCGCCGTCGTCTACGATAAGATCGAGCAGCGTCATGTTTCCGTCTATGCTGAGCGCGCCTGATATCGTAAGATCTTTATAATGGAAAGAAAGAGTACCGTCTGCATTAATATTGCCGCTCACGGTAAGTGAACCGCCGTTATCTCCTGAGTCCCAGTTCATCGTCGTACCGGATGCTGTGGTGAGGGATGCAGCGGACTGTGTGTATACGGTTCCGGAAGAAGTCCCGTCTGACGAGTTATACCCCGTCTGGGTAAATGTTCCGCTTGTAATAGAAACGTCACCTGCAATGAATTCATATTGAAGAACAGAAACGCTGCCCGACGTGAGCGTAAAAGAATTCGCCGTATTCTGTTTGAAGCTGCTCCCGAATGACGCAGCACCGGTAAGCGCAACATCGCCGGGAGGAACAGTATCTCCGACTGAGCCGGCAAACGTAATAGTACCTGACGAAGACCCCGTATCTATTGTCAGATTTTGGGAACCGTCCGTCGTACCGTTTATGCTGCTGCTGAAAGTTACACCGCTGCCGGTCAGAGCCGTAGACGTACCCAGCGTAACATCGCCGGTGTACAGCTGCGTACTTGTTGTCGTTATCGCCGGCGTGTTTACGGCTGTTGTTCCGGAAACAGAAATCGTTCCGGTAGATGTTACTGCTCCGCCGAACACCGCATTTCCGCTTACGCCAAGAGAGGTGATACCGCTCACCGTACTGCCGAAACTCACATTTGCCGGTGCCGTACTTACCGTTCCCAGCGTCAATGAATGAGTACCGCCGGTCACCGTTCCGCCGAACGTCACCAATCGTGCCGCTCCGCTTCCGTAGGCAGTCAGTGTCGTACCCGTTCCGAGTGTTACTGCTCCCGTATATGTCTGAGCACCCGTTGTTGCGACGGACGACGTATTGATATCAGTCGTGCCGGATATCGAAATCGTTCCGGTAGATGATACCGCTCCGCCGAATACCGCATTTCCGCTCACACCAAGCGTGGTAACGCCGCTCACCGTACTGCCGAAACTCACATTTGTCGGCGCCGTACTTACCATTCCCAGCGTTAATGAATTGGTGCCGCCTGTCACCGCTCCTGTGAACGTCACCAATTGTGCCGCTCCGCTTCCGTACGCGGTCAGTGTCGTACCCGTTCCGAATGTTACGGCTCCTGTATATGTCTGTGTGCCGGTCGTCGTTACGGAAGTACAGGATGAACCGAACGCTATTGTATCTGTTGAAGCAGACGTACTTTTTGCGGAAATTGCTGAAAGTGCCGTACTGCCGATGCTGCCGCCGAACGAAGCTTTCCCGCTTCCCGCATCAACGGCCAGATTCCGTGCAGTCGAGTCGGAGTTTATCGTTCCGCTGCAGGTAATATTCCCCGCTCCCGCCGAATACAGCTTTACGTCTCCAATAAGTGTAAGCGGAGAAGCGAACGACAGCGCCGTACCAGTCGTCGAAACATCACCGGCAATCGATACCGCAGCTGATGCGCCGCCGCTTGACTGGGTAAATCCGCCCGGAGCAATAATGTCGTACGTTCCCGTATCGGAAGTGCCCGTCGTATCCGCAACCGTCAATGTTCCGCTGTTCGTCACTGATACGGCTCCTGTTGCCGTAATTCCCTGCTGTATATCGACGCCGATACCACGCAGTACGGCGAAACCGGCTGTTACCGCACCGCCGAATGTCGTTGTCCCTGTCGCTGCATTAGTCTGAGTGAGCGCTCCTGAGACAGTTACCGTGCTGCTGAATGTCAGTGCCGCACTGTCCGTTATCGTAAGACTTAAAAGTGCGTTTCCGCTGCCGGCAGTGCCGGTAACTTTTACTGCACCCGTTCCTGCGTTCAGCGTCAGCGCCCGGGCCGTACTGTTCGTAATCGTGCCGTTAATTGTTATATCGCCTGCAGCTGTATTTGTATCGATAGAGGCTGTGCCTGTAAGCACCAGATTATCCAGCTCAATATCACTGTTTGTAGTCTTTAATGAACCGATAAGATTTGTCTGACGCCCCGCACTTCCGTCCGTATCAGTCATACCACCGGCAAAGGTACAGGCATCTCCTGTTCCGTTTCCGAGCGTCAGTATGCCGGTATTGTTGAACGCCGTGGATGATGAACCTGTAACACTGAAAGATGTACTTTTAATTGTCACGGGATAACTGCCCGTCGTAACCGCCAGCGTCGACAATGATACAGTCGAACCGTCTCCGAATGTCACTCCCGATCCGGCACCAGTCGTCAGCGTCCCGCAGTACACGTTTTTACTGTCTGCAAAGGAAACGGTTCCCCCTGACTTTGTAAAGGTAACCGCTTTCACCGCTTTTGCAAAGGTACCCGTATTCCCGTTGAATGAGACAGCACCGCTGCCGCTGTCAACTGTTACCGTTCCCTGCCCGCCGGTACCGGTCGTTATGTCCCCGCTCAGAACTGTATCCGCCGTACCGGTATTCGTGAGCGTAAGCGTATAATCTCCCGTAAAGGCAGCCGACGCACCGATTGTTATGCCGTCGCTGCCCGAACCGACAGACAGACCGCTGCCGAGCGAAAGTGTACCGTTCAGTATTACCGTACCGTTTCCGGAACCTGTACCGCCTGTCGTAATAGAAGATGATTTATTTACCGTCACAGTCTTCGGTCCGGTAGCATTACCGAACGCAACTGCAGCATCCGTCGTCGACAGCGCGCAGGCAAGAACCGTACCGCCGGCAGTATGCGATATGCCGTTTGTAAAAGACGCCGTGTCGGTACCGCTGCCGTCGTTTCCGAGCGTCACTGTTCCCGTTGTATTGAATACTCCGCCCGTGAGCGTCGTAACGGAAACATTACTGTCAAAAGTAATAGTGCCGGCTGTTGATGCATCAGTTAATACACCTGCCGTAACGGTTCCGTTGAACGTCACTCCTCCGGTCTGTGTCAGTACAAGTGTGTCAGCATCAACTGACTGTTTAAACAAAACTGTCCCGACATCGGTAATCGTAACCTTTTTCGTGCCGCCTGAAGTTTTTACTGCAGAGCCAAACGTGACGTTCTGTGTCGTATCGACTGTTATTACATCGGCCGTCAGTATCTTTGCCGTATCATCCGTAACGGAAAAAGTTCCTCCGGAAGTCGTTACATCAAGTGTACTGAATGTTGTTCCCGAAGTCGTATTGATGGTGAGTGTCTGTGTAGAACTTCCGTTAAAATCGACTGTTCCTCCGTTTGCAGCAAATGTTGTTCCGCTTAGATCGGCGTTACCTTTAAAATAGGTTATCCCTGAAGAAGCGGTAAACGAGGGAAGGCCCGCCGCAGCATTCGTTCCCGAATAATTTCCGCCAAATGTTACATTTCCTGTTCCTGCCGTTATCGTCCCGTTATTCGTAACATTGCTGCCATAATCCATTATGCCGCTGCCGGTTATCGTTCCGTCGATGGAAGCTGCGCCTGTCACCGTAAGCGCATTCGTTCCCATTGCAAGCGTTCCGGCAGTAACGGTAAGTGATGCGGTTTTAACCGCCGCAGCAGCAGTCTTCGCTGCATTCTGCGAATCTCCGTTTATAACGACCGTTCCAAGCGACTGTACGGTAGTGGAATTATCTGTCACCGTTCCGGAAGCGCTCGCAACACCGCTTGAAGCCATCCCGCCCAGATACAGGGTACCGCCGGACGGTGTATACGTTCCGTTATCCGAATCGGAATCAGCATCACTCAGGGTAAAATTACGGATAACCGTTATCGTTCCGCCGTTCGTTACCGTTACTCCGTCGGGTATATACAAGTCGTAAAACACCACTCCGGTTAAAGACGTGCTTCCTGTTATCGTTACATTCTTGTGATTAAAAGCCACAGTACCGGTCGAACTGCATCCCCCGAGCGTCAGATACCCTCCGTCGCTGTCGTAATCCCACGTGACGCTGCCTGTCCCCGTAATATTCTGAACTGACTGAAGTGATGCTGCTCCTGACGCATTTGCTCCAGTCTGGGTAAATGTACCGGCTACTGCAAGCGTATCAACAACAAATTTACCGGTACCCACTGTCACTCCGGCACCAACTGCAACTTCAAAGGTATATGTTCCGGCTGTTGTCGTGTCCTGAATAAACGTATTCCCGTCAGCAATAGAGACTGTTCCGCCAGTGTTCGTTACCGACAGGGAATCATATGTATTTGTGCTGCCGGGGACAAATGCCTGATTTCCCGTCCCGCAGAACCTGACTATATCACCATTCGGCGTGAATGTCGTACTGCTGCTGCTGAATGTTACGTCACCGTAAAAATCAATATACGGGTTCGTAGAGATGTTTCCCGTAAGAGAACTTCCGCTGTTCCCGGTATATGCCGACTTAAAAGAAACGGCGGTGTTCCCTGTTGCAACTGCGGGTACATTGATTGTTCCGTTGTTCGTTACCGCACCGGCGTAAGTCTGTATACCGCTTGCCGATGAAAGCGTACCGCCGTTGGTCACTGCACCGCCGAAAATAAGAGAGCCTGTTGTCGATGAAAATGTCTTTCCTGAAGCAATCGTAACGGTTCCTGATCCGGAAGTCGTAAGAGTATTCGTCGTACAGGTTACAGCCTCATCGAATTTTATTCCGTACGAGGATGCACCTGTCGCCAGTTCAACACTGCCGGCAAGGGTTACCCCGCTTGCAAACTCAATCGTATTGTTCAGCGTTACGTCCTTTCCAAGCGTAATAGTACTTCCGGTGGCTGTAAGCGTACCTGCACCTGAAAGCAGCGTAAGACCGGAAGAAAATGAAATCCCGCTGCTGCCGACGGTGAACGTATCAGACGCGTTCGTCCCGAAACTGACCGTTCCGCCCGTAAACGAGCACGTACCGGCAGATGAGGCACACGCGGAAATTCCCGCATTGTTTACCTGCATCGTACCGGCCGAAACAGCAAGCGTTCCTGTAACGGAAAGATCGCCGTTCGTCTTGAGTGTGCCGCCGGAAACCGAAAGGCCCGCACCGGCGGTCAGCTTATTCGCACACGTCAGCAGCCCGCCTGAAATTATGATGTTGTGCGCAGCAGTGAGTGCGGCCGCATCCGTCCACGTACCGCCGGAAACTTCAAGATTATAATAACTTAGCGCAGGAATCGTCGTCGTCGTTGCCGTCGTAGAAGAATATTTTACAAGCCCGCTGTCCGTGTCGGCCGTACCGGTAAGCCCGAATGTTCCTGTCCCGTTTACTTCAATTGTTCCGTTGTTTGAAAGCGTGCCGCCAACTGTTATCGATTTTGCTCCCAGCCGTACCACGGTAGCGTTACCAGTAATCGTCAGATTATGATAATCCGCAGCAACGGGAGCGCCTGTCCCGGACACAGCCGCACACACTCCCCCTCCGTAGTATTCAACAGTATTCGACGAACCATACGAAGCTGTTCCCGACGACAGTGTTATCGTGTTTGGTGAACCGGAAAAACGCAGCGTGCCGTCGTTAGTAAATGCTGTCGCAGCGGTAATATTCCGGCCGGCACAATCCAGCGCGGCATCCGCATCTACTGTCAGCATTCCGACACTTACATCACTGGTAAGTACCGGATAATACGGTGTTCCCGTAAATGTTGCACCCGAAATATACGGAATATCGACTACTTCAGTTCCCGCACCTGCCGGTGCAATTCCCGTATTCCAGTTAACGGCAGTACTCCAGCCTGTTGAACTGCTGCCGTTCCACACATACGAAAGGCTTCCGCTCAACAGGTTCCAGCCGCTGATAAGCCCGGTGTTGTCCGAACTGTTTTTAGAATATGTTGCAGTATAAATTGAACCGCCTGCGGTAGTTCCGGTCGAATCATATATCTTGACATCGTCAGTATTAACAGTCAGATAACTGCCGCCGGTTTGAGTTGTCGTAAGCTTGATTCCGCTGCCGCTTGTGCCGCCGATAATCAGATTACCTGCCGAGGTTCCCGACAATGTAAGCGTACCGGCAACGGAAATCATTTTGTTTATATCAAGTTCTTTTCCGTTCTGCCCGGCGCACGTAAGATTATAGAAGGATGTTGATGCACTTCCGCCGATCGACGAAGCGGCTGACGGAGTAAAGATAACTATTTTATTGTTATGAGTAAACGTTGCAGCTCCGTTGTTTGTCCAGTTCCCCGTCAGCGTCAGATTTCCGCCTAGAGACAATGAAGAACCTGATGCAAGAGTCATGCTGGAAACAGTTAAAGTACCCGAAGTTGTAAGAGTCCCCGTCACAGAAACCGCACCTGTCGTCATACCGCCGGCAAGGGTAAGAGAACTCCCGCTGTTCACCGTAACGGTACCAACCGTTCCCGATGGCAGCACTACAGTCCCGTCTGTCGTAACAGCTGCACCGTTATAGGTTGCACCCGTTACAGTAATGGAACTGCCGGTACCCGATGCGTTGAACTTTACACTTTCTCCTGATGTAAGCGTAAGCGATGACAAAGTCAGTTTTTTTGTTCCGCTGTTTATAAAAGAATACCCCGCACTGCTGCCCGTTACGGAGGCCGTTGTGATAGAACTATCAACAGCACCAGTCATCGTTATGCTCCCCGTCGAAACAGTCACCGTATCGCTGCCGCCCAAAGTATATGAGACAAAAGAAAGCGCATGTGTACCCACCTCAGCTGTTCCTGAATTCGTAAGCGCTCCGGTTAATGTTATATCCCCGCCAAGCGTCAGCGTACTGCTATTCGTAAGAGTTACGGCGGTTATTGCACCGCTTGTCGAGACTGTTCCCGATATCAGCAAATTATTATAGGTAAGATTAGTAATTGTCCTGGCAGTTCCGCCGGTATACTCCCACGTACCGCTTTCACTGGCTGTACTGCCAAGCGTAACCGTTCCGCCTGCAGTCTGCATGGTACCGCTGTTCGTCAGCGTACCGGACACGGCAAAACTGTACGCTGACAGATTTACCGTTCCCGCATTATCTACCGTCGCTGCCGTACAGCCGGAACCGAACGTCAGCGTTGCACCCGAAGAAACCGTCAGAGTGCTGTCCGCCTTCAAAGCGGCGGAAGTCGTCAGAGTTCCTGAGGATACGGTAACATCATAATATGTAAGATCAGTATTCACCGTACCGTCTGCCGTATATTCCCACGTCCCTTCCTCATCGATATCCGACGAAGAAGACGGAAGACTCACCGTTCCTCCACCGATGCTGACAGTTCCTGCGTTTGTCCATGAATCCGCTACGGTTAAGGTGTTGCTGCCGACCGTCAGTGTTCTTCCTGATTTTATCGTAAGCGTTCCCGCATATGCGGCAGCCGTCAAAGACGGCTCACTTGAAACACTGGAAGGAATAATAACCGTATCCGTACTGGAAGGAACGGCACTTGGTTCGGAACCGCCTACCGTCCAGTTGGCAGTATCACTCCAGTCTGTCGACGTTCCTCCAGTCCATGTATATGTTGATGTTGTAGTAAGTCCGCTCCAGCCTGAAGGGGGTGCAGACGAATAACTGTTTGTAACGGTATACGTCTTGGATGAAATCGGTACATTTTCCACAGACAGATACTGACCGCCGCTCTGACTTGAAGCAAGCGTCATAGAACCGCTGCCGTCTATTGCAAGCAGAGACGACGTCGATGTGCCTGTCAGAGTCAAAGTCGTTATAGATAGTGCACCTTCAACAGCAAGTTTTTTCCCTCCCTGACCGGTGCAGGTCAACGTACTGAATGTTGTATCTGAAGCAGTCGACGTTCCCGTTATTGTAGTCGTATCTGCCGGTGTCACTGTAACGATACCGCCGGTGAATGTTCCGGTATTCGTTATGCTGCCGCTGACCGTTACAGAAGAAGATATCGACGTAAACGTCCCCGCATTCTTGAGCAGATTTGCCACCGTAACCGACGTGGAAATCGTAAGAGCCCCGGGCGATGCAACCGTCAGGTTATAAAAGGAAACACCAAAAAGATATGCAGCGTCAGTTATGGATGCCGTTCCGTAATATTCTATTGTTGTTGCAGAACTGGGGGTATATGTCGTAATCCCTGTAAGCGTTTCCGTTCCTTTAAGCCGCAGCCGGCCGTTATTCGTCAGTGTTGTAACAGTCAGCGTCTGTCCGCCCAAATCAAGCGTTGCTCCTGATGCTATGGTGATAGTACTGACTGTAACTGCCGCAGAAAGCACCGGATATGCGGAAACTCCTGCCGGAATAACAACATCAGAACCTGACGCAGGTACTGAACCGGTACTCCAGTTTGATGTCGAACTCCATGAAGTTGTTACGCCGAGCCATACATACGTACCCGAACTGTCTATAATCCATCCGGCCGGTGTTGTCGAAACAGCGGAACTGGCATAAATCGTATAGGTATGTCCGGCCTCCGTTGATCCGTCGGTAATGACCGGTGCAGAAGATTCCAGGCTTATATATCTGCCGCCTGCCTGATCTGAAGTAAGATCGATATACCCGCTGCTTCCGGTAACGGAAAGAAGACTGCCTGAAGAAGTTCCGGACAGAACAAGTGTATTCACCGTTATATAATTGGCAAAAGAAAGTGTTTTCCCGCCCTGATTTGTGCATGAGAGCGTACCAAAAAGCGTATGGCTGTAGGAAGATGTGCCGGTTACCGCAGATGTCGAATACGGCTGGAATACGGTTTTGATGCTGCTTGTCTGTGCATCATAGGTGCCGCTGTTCGTAAGACTGCCGGTAATATACATATCGGAAGCCGGAGTGCATACGGAACCCGACGTAATCGATACGTCGGGGAACGTCGAATATGACGGATAATCAGCAGTCCATGAAGCGGATGTTCCTGTAAAAGTTACTGTCCCGCTCGAGCTGCCGCTTGCTCCGGTTATTTTACCGGTTCCGGATGCGGTAATCTTTGTTACGGAAAGAGAACCTCCGTTCATTGTCAATTCAGCATTACTGTTTATTGCAATGGATTTTGCAGCTGCAGTACCTGTTATTTCCGGGTAATTTGTACATCCTGAGGGAATTGTGACCACACTGGTACTTGAAGGTACACTTCCGTTTTTCCAGTTCGTTACAGTACTCCATTCAGAATCCGTTGCACCGGACCAGATATACGCTCCCTGAATATAAGTGATTTCGGCAAGATCCATTGAGCCATCGGGAGTTTTGAACGTAACAGTAATACCGTCTCCTGCATCAATACTTCCTCCCGTACATATCAGGTTAAAAGATTTACTTGTACTGCCGGTCGGCACTGTCAAAGAACCAGTTGAACCATCTGTTACGGTCGTACCGTCAAGGGTATATGATTCACTGACAGCAGAATCGCTATCAGTCACCGCAACGGTATATGCATAACTGACGGTTGCCGTACCGGAAGAAGAAGCCCGTGTCAAAGTCAAAGACATGGCGGATGATGGAAAACCGCTGTCGGAAGCGGTAACTTTGTAAATAGATGGAGTTCCATAAGGTTTGGGTAAATCAGCAGGACTGTACGTAATGCTGCTTGAACCATAATCCACGTTTACACCGGAAGCGGGCACATACAGTGTACAGGAATTATCAGTGTCAGTAATATAAAAACCGGCATTTGTATTGCCGTAGAGCGCCGTTGTCACAGTCATCACGGTACTGCCGGAAAGATTCAAATAGGCATATTGATCAGTAGATGAATCCAACGCATTAACGGTACATGATCCTGAACCGTTAATATCAACCGTACTCGCATAAGTGGCTGTAGATGTCCCCGATAATATCGCTGTACCGCTTACGGTCAGGCTGTAACCGTTTAAGTTGATTGTTACAGCATTGCTTCCGCCGGTATTAAAATATACAGTTGCAGCGTATGCTGCCGCCGTAAGATCAGCCGAAACTGCATTTCCCTCTCCGGTAAAATAAACGGTATCTCCTGCAACAGGATATGCAGATCCAGCTGCTCCGTTATATCCTGTTGTTGACCAGCTTGCAGAGTCAGCCCAGTTACCTTCCGTTACCGCACTGCTTCGCCAGTAATACGTCGCACTCCATGCCTCCGCCATACCGCAGGCAAGGAGTATGCATGCCGCAAGTATGCGTGCCGTGTGTGAATGTCGTATGCTGTTCAATATGCGGATCATGCAGAAGCCTCCAGAATCTTATTCTTTTACTATTATATACCAACATCCCGTAAGGTACAGCACGGAAAAACAGATGGTACTTCCCTTCAAATATCGGTACGGTACAGCACAAATATAAAACAAAAACCCGGCTGTAAAACAGCCGGGGAATCAATAACCCCGCCGCAAGCAGCGGAGTATATTGTTCTCTAGAGGTATCGCAGTCGGGATTTAAGACCTTTTATACACCCCAAGGGGCGAGGTATTAAACCTTCCGCACGTCCTAAACAGATATGTCTGTTTAGGACGTTTCTGAAAATCACGTAAGAACGGAAAGTGTCCCGCTTACTAATTTTGAGAAGCAATCGTTACGGAACTTATAGTAACATCGCTGCCTGTAATATACATATCATACGACAAAGGGAGTGTGTATATATATGTGCTGCCGGAAGAACTGTCGCAGGAAAGATAATATTTTGTTCCATTGTATTCATAATAAACGGAAGGACTGCCGGTTGCTGTAACAGTCAGTACAGCTGAAGAACTGGCCGTATATGCTGCAATCAGGGTACTCGACAGACTGATTGTATTCGTAGAATCTTTCGTAGCATATGTTCCTGTCCAGCCTGTTCCATAGTTATCCGACGTAAGATGCAGCGTCCAATGGAATACAATTTTATAATTCGTATAGCCAAGGGTTTTAGTTGTATCGCTTACAGAAATAACAGCTCCGCTTGAATCAGTACAGTACGGGCTGTCATCCGCAGAAATACCGCCTGTTGTATATGAAAGTGTATATACTGCATCTAAAATACTTTTCACTTCCGCAAATGTCATTTCAGTGGTAAGTGCCGTACCGCTGCTGTCTGAAGAAATCGTCAAAGCAGATACTGCCGTACCGCCTGATACAGGAGTGAACGTTCCGCCGTTTGCGTCAAGCGTTATAGTCGGAGCAAACGCATTTACCGTCTGATTCTTTAATGTAATTCCATAGATATTATAGTTGGAAGAATTTTCCCGTGTATCAGACATATCTTCCTTAAGTTTTACTTTATAGGCTACAGACATCTTTACATCCGACTTACCGCATATTTTTTCAAGCATACTTGCAGAAAGTTTGTCGGTTAGAACAATGGACATTTCATTGTAATTTTCTTCACTAAAAGTATCGCTTGTACCATCCGATGCCGTAATCTGCATTTCGCAATAATATGAAGCAACAGTATCTCCGTAGTAGTTATCAAGATCAAGTCCCGGAACTCCACTCATAGACAAAGTAAAAGTATCGGGATCCCAGTTCAGTGATAATTCATTGGTATTGGAAACACTTATTGAACCATATCCACCGATGGAAAGAACATTCTCTGCAGAATATTTTACAAGCTGAGTCCATGTAGAATCAAACAAAACTACATATACATTCTTATAAGTAACATCCGGACTGACAAGCTTGTAGATGTATGCAAGTGTAGTAATGTCTTTCTGTTCGGCAACTGTTTTACCGTAATCCACTTTATCAACATAAAAATCACCGTAAAAATCATGATATGTTCCGGAAGCGTCAGTATATCCGGAGAACCCGAGGCCAAAAGCTACAGTATTATCAGGCAAATCAGTCAGAACGAACATGAGTCCGTTCTTTGTTGCCTGTACATAATTCGTTGTACTTACCGTTCCGCTGGAATCCGTAAAATAATGCTTTATCCCCGTCGTCGCCAGGCTCATTGTCCCTGCATTTACCGTACTCCCGGCCGTTACCGTTACAGTCGTAGCCGAATCGCTGCCGGCGGCAAACGTGCGGACCTTTCCGTTATAACTCACGGCAAGCGCATAAGCCGTACTGCTCACCGGTACGTTTGCTATGGTAAAACTGCCGGAATCACCTGTAAGGGCGATCCAGCTTGTTCCCGGAACGTACACGAATATACCGCTGTTTCCGGTAGTATTTCCGTTAAGCAGCACTGTTCCGGAAATACTGCCTGTCGCCGTCAGTTCAAGCGATACCGTCTGACTGTCACCGTCTGTTATCGTAATGGTACTGTATGCAGCCCTGTCAAGCGATATATTAGATGAGACTGCATAAACTGTATAACTGCCCGCTGCAAGTTTTGTGAACTCAAATTTACCGTCGCTGCCAGTCTGTGCTATGGCAACGGCATTATTTATAACATAATCCGCAGTAGTACTTGTGCTTGCTGAGGCTGAACGGGCAGAAACTGTCGAAATATTTTTCTGCGATAAAGCAAAACTGCTGCCGGCAGCCGCAGTTTCATTTTTTTCAATGAACACGACTATGCCTTCACTGCTTGTATTTCCGTCGGCATATTTCGCGGTTCCGTTTATAATACCTGTCCCAGTCGTCTCTCCTCCGCCCGCTTTCGTCAGCGTTATATCAAGAGACTGATCTCCCTCAACAACAACGTACCGGGCGGAACTGCCGCTCATATACAGTGTCTTGCTGTCATTGTCATATACGCTGATACTCAATATGACGGCGCGTCCCGCTGCGACAGGAGAAAAAGTAAGCGTTACAGAATCACCTGATACAACTGTATCGCTGAGTGTTTCAACTACTTCGCCGGAATCGGCATCGGACAGTCTGGCGGTTACTGTATATTCTGTACTGACTGTAGTCGTTTCCGATGCGAATAAAGCGGCAGGTAAATCAAGCGATACAACTGCATCGTTTTTTCCTGTACTATTACCGAGATTTGAACATGCGGTTGCAAGCACACATAAACAACAGCAACCGGTAAAAACTGTAATAAACTTTCTCATATACCAATCTCTCCTCTTACATAAAAGTATGATACAGAAGGAGCACAACATCATCTTAAGTATAATTCAAAATATGCCTTTTTCAGGACTGATACCGGATTGCATAGAGATTTTGCAGTCAGTGATCTGCACCTGGTTCAGGCTGCTCTCTTATACGGGTTCAGGCTGAATCAAAGGGCTGGTCTACCCTGTTTCCTGACACGGGTTCAGGGTAAACCCATGGACTGGTTCACCCTGAACCCTGAGCCTGTGTATGCCCGTTCCACCGTCGTGAATCAGCGTGCACCAGTGCGGTCCTTCGTCAACAGAAAAGGCACGGAGAAGCAGCTGACGTTGATTCGCCAGCCGCATAAGCGGCGAGTCAGATAAATTCCTATAAGAAACAGCCCGCAGGGCTGATAGGCAGGGAGTAAACAAATATCATTCATTTGGTGCACGGGCCGAATATTTAAGCGCACGTCACCTTACTACCGTATTTTTAAGAGGAGACGCCTGGCTTCAGATTCCCAAAGTCTACCAGATATCCCTGCTGAACTTTACGTTCGACAGAGACGTCAGATCCGCGGTGAATATGTATCAGATGAAAAATAATAATGGGAATCTGCTTAAAAACTTGAATTCGATTGAAAAATGGTGTAAATTTTTCTTAAATACAGACAACCCTGCAAAGCAGAAATACATAGACCAGCTGACGTCAGCAGAAGGGAATATTATGGAAGCCAAAAAAAACACTTGATAAAATCAGCAGTGACTGGATTTTGTGGAAACGTGAATTGGACCGTGAAGTAACGGGACAGGAATACTGCACTCGACATGAAAAAAGCATCCATTCCGGTTGCAACCATAGTACAGTGTACGGGTCTTTCTGAAGACGAGATTGCAGTATTATAAGATTTTCTACGTATACAGCCTCACTCTGCGTATATCCGGCAGTCTTTCTTCCGCCAAGCCGGTCTCATCAGGCATCCTCAACATATAAACCGATACCTGCTAGTTCATAGGCTGGTAACTGGAAGAATATGTCGAAATGGTTCCGCTGATATATTCTCCGTATACTCCGGAATCTGTTGCAGCCAGATCCAGAGTGCCGGCGTCCAGTGTAAATACCGCAGTTCCTGATTTTGTATTATAACTTGTCCCGTTCACATATATACCGTAATCGGCCATTGTAATCTGCTTCAGCGTCAGCCCCAGGAACCTGACAGGTCCCGTAAGATACTGATCATCAGTATAAGAATCACTTGATGATGCATAAATCGATATAGCAGACGACTCATATCCGCTGGCAGTACACTGCGTGGTTCCGTTAGAACTGCTGCGCCATCCGTACGAAGTAAGCGAAAGAGAAGAAGGAGCTGTATCGGAAGCAAGCGACTGTGCACTTCCGGCACAGACAAGCGCACCTCTATAAGTAAGATACAGACTATTGTTCAGTATAAAGTCTACTGTAGATTTATCCGACAGCAACATATACAGATTTCCGTCAAATCCGACGGTCATGTCTTTAATACTTACCATGCTGCAGTATACGTCGGAAATGGAAACAGATTCCGCCCATTCTTTCGTAAGCGCGGTACTGGACAGGACTGCACATGCCAGTTTCGGTATACACGGCTCACTGCTTGTATCCGTATACGTATAGAACACGTATTGCGTACTGTTGTTCTCCTCCGCAGCAAGTGAAGTTATGCATGGCCCGTCCGTATTATCACTGTCTGTAAGCGTAACATCCGTACAGCTGTATGTTCCGCCGCTCAGGGTAAGTTCACACAGGGTGTTAGAGTAACTACTGCGCGCAAAAAGCAGACTGCCGTCAGTAAGGACACACATTGATCCGCTACAGCAATTTAAATCACAGCTCCCGACGTCCACGGAATAACTTTCACCAGCCGTATAGACCGTGAAAGTGCTGCTGTAGTACATAACATATATCTGACCGTTACTGTCAACAGCAGTACAGAAATAGCCATCGATTACGGAATTATCTGCTGTAAAAACATCATACGATGTTCCTGCATACGTTATTGTTGCAGAAACATTTGACGATCCGTTCCATGAGAATGTCTGCACGGGCATAACATCACAGCTACCCGTGTAGTAATAGTTCGTGGTATCCCACAGCGGGAATGACGAAATATTACCGGAGACGGATTGTGTACTGTCACCTGAAAAAAGCGTTACTGCCGATGTCGCTGCGGAAGAGTACGGTTCAACGGTAATGGAAGCCGACGGCACAGCGTTTACCACGATAGATCCCGCCTGCAGAACACCGGTAATGCTTATATCCGTCGAATCCAGCGTCACCGCTCCGTATGAACGCAGAGCGACGAGGGAAGAACCGGAAGCGTTAAGCGCTGTTTTTCCGGTCAGAGTAAGCGGTATATAACTGTTCTCGCTCGGGAGTATACATACAGGCCTGGCATACTCTGAATCAGCCTCGACGGTACAATCGGAAAGCGTAAGCAGCGAACCGCTGCCGTAATAACTCTGTGCAAACACACCGTATGCTTCACCATCCGAAGTACCCGGCGGACATTTAAGCGTAAGGTCCTTGAGTGTGAAGTTTACCGTGTAATTATCGGTTCCGCTTGTGACGGACAGGAGCGTTATAAGATTTGAACCACTCACTGCCGACGCGTCAAGCACTGCCGCACCACCTATGCCGATAATCGACAATGTAAGATTTTTCCCCGGATAAATCCGTTCGCAGTACCCCAGACCGACGTTGTCTGCAGTCTGTTCCGTTTCCGTAAGCGTCCCGTCTAGATATATTTTATAGGCAGAAATTCCGTCGTTCACATCGTTCACGGCGGAAAGCGCCGCGGAAAGCGTCGCAAACGGTTCTGAAATAACAGTGCCGCTGTTTGAATCGCTTCCCGTAAAGGCACCCCCTGTGCCCGACACAAAGTATGTATTGGAATCGGGAGTACTCAGCATACTGTCCGTTACGGAAAGCGTGTCCGAGCCGGTACTACCGCTTACGTACCATTTATCTGTGGTAAGTCCCGGATAAACGGCTATTTTATCGGCATACCAACCGACAAGCGCACTGCCACTGTCGTAAAAATAAAAGACAACATCGTACGTACCGGCTGCAATTGAAGCGTCGGCGGCCGTACCTTCCGTTCCGTGGGAGAATGTCCAGCCGACGCTGCTCGAACCGGTAAGTGCTGTCGTATACATCGCTCCTGCAACAGTATATTTAGCCGTAATCGAGCTTATCGTTTTAGCTGTCGTGCCGTCCGTCATCTGCAGGCTGATTGTACCGGTACTTGTCGTACCGTCTGCGGGCAGCAGACTGACCGTCTGAGAAGCGGATGTCTGGTTCGTACTGAGCGTAACCTCAGCCGTTCCGGTAAGAAGAGGCGTTGTATGTGTTGTGTCGGATGAGCCGTATGCGGTAACCGTTATTGTCCACGTTTTTCCCGAAAGGAGTGAAAACGAAAGAACTGCGTCAGTTACAGAAACTGTGCAATCTATTGAAGACGATGCTCCGCTTTCAAGCGCCGTTACATTGTACAGCATGGAACTGTCGAGCGACGACGGATATGCAGACCGCACAAGCGCCGTTGATGACACAGATTCCGAAACTGCCGGTGTATTTTCCTCAGGAGCCAGAACAAGTTTTATCGTGCTGTATCCGTCCGTACCGGACGAAGCTGTGCCACCGGTATTCTGAAGCAGCTGGGTACAGCCTGCAAGCAGCAGTACTGCCGCAGCAGCCGGAATGAACCTGTATAGTAAAATTTTCATCGCCTTCATTTACAAATCCCCCGCAGAATGAGTCCTGCGTACATTACAGCCCGGAACATTACTCTACTGTAATTTTAAATGTATTCGTATACCAGAAATTATTGTATTTCGCAGCAGTATGCAGATAATACGTACCTGCAGGCATCCACGCCGGAAGCGTGATGGAATGGGTTGCAGAATCCATCTTCAGTGCTGTATATGTATCCGACAGAGAAACGCCGGAAGCGTCGTACAGAATCATGCTGTACGAAGATACACCGGATAATACAGAATATGTTGTTCCCGATACCTGAACTGCGGCAGCATAAATTGTACTGCCTGCAGAAAGCGTGACTGCACCGTCTGAAATGTACTGCGCAATAGTAGCAGCTGTATCTGTGGACTGGTACGGCACTGCATATACCGTACTGAGCGGCGTATCAAGTGTTGCTGTAACCGTTGCCGTACTTGAACCCACCAGATATGCATACAGTCCGTCGGACGAAAGCGCCAAATAATAACAGGAGGAAGGTGTTACAGAGAAGTATGCAAGCTCCGTTGAAGTAAGAGCCGTTCCGCCGGATTTTACGACAATTTTCTGCGTATCCGAACCGGAAACGCCGTTTATATACACCGGGATAGAATCCGCCGATACACTGATGTCCGTTCCGAGCGTAATAAACGAGTTGCTGCTGTCGGCCGACGTACTGCAGTTTTCAAATTTCGCAAGGTTTACGGGAGAACTGTTAAATGTATTTGTTCCGTTAAGAATAAATTTGTTTACAACGGGTTCTATACTGAATGTATCTGCAGCCGTTACGGACGAAGAAGGTGTAAATGTACAGTCCTGTACGGTCAGCATCATCTTTGAACCGGACGCTTCTACAGCGCCTCTGGTATACCCGGTAAACGATATGCCGTCGAGTGTGATTTCCGCCGTATACGAAGCTGATGTCTCCGTATTGTCGGACACAAACTCGATTCCATACTCACCTCCGACAGCAATTACAGCATCTGCCGTACTGCGTGCGAGCGGCATAAACTTAACATACATATCCTGCGTCAGTGTTTCAACCTCTCCGCTCAGTGTTACTGTACCGTCCAGGATAATTTTGAACGGATTGGAGGATGTCGTTCCTGAATAATATTTGCCAAGAGCAGCACTCAGTGACGCAAGAGGTCTTGCGAATGTTCCGCTGTTGCTGTCAACTCCGCCTCCAAGCACGCCGCCGGATCCGGACACATACACCGTAGATGTGGCCGCAGTTTCACTCAGGACGTTGGACGATGTCATCGTCATATATGCGCAGGCAGTTGTTCCACCCGGACTTGTTACGTACCATTTATCCGTCGTAAGTCCAGGTTCTACCACAACTTTGTCTATATAATAACCAACTGTTGTTTCGTTTTTTAAGAACGCGAACACAATGGTGTATGCACCTGCAGTATAGTTCGACAAAGAGTATGTATAGCATGTCTTTCCGTCGATCGTTGCTGCTGAAGATGTCCCGCCCATATTCGTCCCATCGACAGAATTAAGTGCTGCTGTCACTTTCGTAAAGTTCAGACTATCGTCGTCATAGAAACTGAGCGCAACGTTTCCTGTTGTTATCGTCGTCTGCGACACCGGAAGGAGTTTTACAGCAACAGTACTGTCCGTGTTCGCCGAAATCGTTACCGCTGTACTGCCGGTAAGCAGGATCGTCGAAGTCGTTCCGTCGGAGTACATACCGTCGACGGTAATAGTCCAGCTGCAGGGCATTAACGAAAAATTAAGACTGCCGGCCGATCCGTCTGTTACTTCGGCTGTGGCAGTCTGTGAACCGTACGTTCCTGAAGAATCCGCTGCAGTCGCTTTAAGTTCTGAAATACCTGTCAACGTCGACGGATATGCAGCTCGTGCATCTCCCACCGATACGTCAACGGATACCTTAACAGGTCCGTTACCGGATGCCGTACTGCTGTTCTTTGAATTCAATAAATTGCTGCAACCTGCCGCACACAAAAAAGCGCAGGCAGAAATCACAATGCATACGGTACGTCCCTCAAATTTAACTCTTCCCATAAATACTATCATCCTTGAAGAATACGCTGATTTAATCAGCAGTTCTCTAAAATATTACTCAACAATAATTGTTTCACGGCCGGTATACGATATGCCGCCTATATTTGCTTCCATATATAAAGTGTATGTACCTGCCACAAAATACGCAGGAACAGTTACAGTCCCTGTTTCCGACGAAAGTACGGAATCGCTGCCGCTGTAAAGGACGAGGGAACGACTGTCAGAAGCAGTTTCTGTTCCGGAAAATTCCGTGCTGAATGAAATCAAATACGCATAGCCGGCAGACAGGGTAATGCTGCTGCTGTCGGAAACGACAGATGCTGAAGAATCAGAAGACGTTACCGCAAGGTTGAACGAATAACCGTCGGACGGTGTCGCCCCCTGGGTTACGGAAACAGCAACGGAACCTTTTTTCCACTGCATGACAAGTGAAATTTCAGTCTCATTTTTTACCGTAACGGTTGTTGAATCGCCGGAAGCCGAAACAGTCTCATTCTGCGTGAGTTCGGCATGCAGATAAACACGGAGCCCTATTTCAGCAGTAAAATTTATTTCTATTTGAGAATCGGAGGATGAAAACGATTCTGTTTCCGTACCTAATACCTGTCCTGATTCTGCATTAATAAGTTTTACAGTAAGAACGGCATCTGTAGAATCCGCACTCCTGTTCAGGGAAGAGCCGTCGAAAGAAACAAATACAGCCCCTTTGTCCGTAAAACCGCTGCAGCCGGACAGCAAAATAAATACAGAACAAAGAATAAACACAATTTTGTAATTTTTCCTCATAGTATCCTCGCATGTAAATGCTATGTACTGCTAACTTATTCTTTGTACGGTGTAATAAAAAGAAATAAATACATTTACCTGCATCAATATTTTAATTATAAGTATAACAAATGTCAGTAAAAAAACAAATTTTTCAGCAGCAATTTTGTATTTTTCTGATTATTGCCTATTCACTGTAAATGACTTATACTATTTATCTATTATAACTACATTATTAAGGACGCAGTATGTCACTAGATTGCGGTATTGTTGGCCTCCCGAACGTAGGCAAATCTACTATATTTACGGCTCTGACGGCGGCTCCGGCTGCAGCAGAAAACTTCCCCTTTTGTACAATCGATCCGAATATCGGTATTGTTGACCTCCCCGACGAACGACTCGATTTTCTTTCGAGTGTCTTTCAGCCTAAAAAGAAAACGCCGACTTCCGTAAAATTCGTCGATATCGCAGGTCTTATCAAGGGCGCATCTCAGGGAGAAGGACTCGGAAATCAGTTTCTTGCAAACATCCGCGAAGTTACCTGCATTGCGCATGTCGTCCGCTGCTTTGATGATCCGGACATTATGCATGTACGCGAAAATGCAAACACGGCAGCTCCCATTGATCCTGAAAGCGACATTACTACTATAAACATGGAACTTGCACTTGCAGATCTCGACACAATCAAAAAACGCCAGGAAAAAGTAACGAAAGCATGCCGTGCACTTGGCAAAGAAGAAGAAAAAAAGTGGGCCCCGTGGACGAGTGCAGTCGCAAAAATCAAACCGATGCTTGAAGCTGGAAAATGTGCCCGTCAGGCTGATCTTTCCGACGAGGAAAAAACTGCTGTTCAGGATATGTTCCTCCTCACCATAAAACCGACGTTTTATGTCTGCAATGTCGATGAGGATTCAATCGCAACGGGAACGAATAAATATGTCGAAGTCGTAAAAAAACTCGCAGAAGAAGAAAAATCGGAAGTTGTTGTCATCTGCGGCAAATTTGAATCAGATCTTTGTGAAATAACTGATCCGGCTGAGCGGAAAGAATTCATGGATGCCGTTGGCCTGAAGGAATCAGGTCTGTCCGAGCTGGCACGCACAGCATATAAACTTATGGGACTGCGTACGTTCTTTACAGGCGGAGCGGATGACTGCCATGCATGGACAATTCATGCCGGCGACACCGCACCAAAAGCGGCAGGCGTCATTCATACTGATTTTGAAAAGGGTTTTATCAAAGCAGAGGCATACTCGATTGACGACCTCCGCAAATACGGCACCGAAGCAAAAATCAAGGAAGCCGGTAAGTACAGGGTGGAAGGCAAAGATTACGTTGTGCAGGACGGCGATGTACTGTTCATCAAATTCAGCGCCCCGAACAAATAACAGCTTTCAGGGCGCGTAAAATAGTAAACTTTGAACGATTTATACAGCGGAGATCTTTTATCTCCGCTATTTTTTTGTTCCGGAGTTATGCCTATGAAACAAATACCGATTATCACCTTATTTTTTGCTGCGGCATTTTTTATATGCGGCTGCAGAGATATCTCCTGCCGCAGCATGGAGAATGATACAAATAACAGGAGTGCGAAACGTCAGACACTCCGCATAGTAAACTGGAATACGGAAACGTTTTTCAATGCGGTAAACGACGGTACAGAATACAGTGAATTCAAATCATCGAAATCAGCATGGAACAGGAATGCTTATGTTACGCGGCTTGACAGGTTATGTGATGTCATAAACAAACTCGATGCAGACGTATATGTGTTTGAAGAAATTGAAAACGAAGGCATTCTGTATGATATTGCAAACAGGCTTGCTGCAAACTCCTGGAACAGCAGTCGAAACTGGAATTATGCATGTTTTTCAAAAACCGCCGGCGACGCAATCGGATGTGCAGTCATTTCCCGTTATTCTCTCAGCGGCATGACTGTGCACACTCTTGATATCCGTGTACAGGGAGTGCAGCCTCCGATGCGTCCTGTCATGGAAGTCTCTGTGCTCACGGAAGGCAATTCTCTCGTACTGATTGTCAATCACTGGAAGTCGAAATCGGGCGGTGAGGAAAAGACTGAAATATGGCGGGACTGGCAGGAATCACTGCTTTCGGAAAGAATCGCCATGCTGCCTGGTTCTGCAGTGCTTGCATGCGGAGATTTTAACCGTGACATAGGAGATTTTGTACGCGGGGCGGAAAACGATGTTGTACTGCTCCGCGGTGCCCAGTTCGGCTCTGTTGAAAAAACACCGGTACATTCGCCGTGGTTTACCGGGGGCGGAACATATGCAGAACCGGGCAGTTATTGTTACGACGGCAGCTGGGAACGAATAGATCACTTTTTCACAGCTGGAAATGCGGCCGTAACTGATTTCAGGCCGGAAACACATGGTGCATGGGCAGACAGCGGCGGACGTCCCAATGGATATAAAGTGTATACAGGAACCGGCTATTCAGACCATCTCCCGATTGCAGCCTCTATAGTTTATTAACGCTTTTCTACAACGTATAAATATTCGCTCACATGTATCGGCCGCTGGCCAAGATTTCGTGAAGCGCGGAAAGCGTTGTACGGCGATTCGAATACCCTTACGCTGCCCGCCTGATTGAGAATGTCGAGCATTTCTTCGCGTGTTATGAAACCTTCCGAGTTGAACGACACAAGCAGATATTTTGCCCGAAGAGACAGAACAAGTCTATTGAACGTTTCCGCAGCGCATTTCCTGTTGTTATATTGTGAACGGTTCCAGCAGCGCGGTATGCCGGACACACGGCTTATATGCGTCGTGTCGGGCGGTTCATATGAAGCAATAAGATTAAGCATAAAATAATTCGAGCCGTATGGATGCTGATTATACGGGGGGTCAATATATGCAAGATCGAACATACCGCCGGGCAATCCGCTGTACAATTTTTCTCCGTCAGCAAGTTCATTTGCTTCGCTGCGGAAAACACGAAAAGGGCAGGAATATCTGCTGAAAACGGGAAACGGAAGCTCAATATTTCCCCTGATGCGGTTGAGTGCATTCGCTCCGTTTCCGCCGAATTTTCCTCTTCCTGTTCCCGAATCCTTATAAAAGCCTTTGAATATACCGCCGGTATTCGCATGGACGGATGATTCCGATAAAAGAGGTGCAATAAAATACTGCTGCTCGGGAGAAGGAATCATTTCAGAAATAAGCTGTCTGGTTGTATCTATGTACTGGGCATTATAAGGTGTGTAAAAGCAGCGCTCACCGTCCTGTACATCGTTTTCATTCTGCGGAGCGTACAGGCGGGAAATAAATCCGGGCCGGACTGCGCCGTTCTCACGCATTTCCTGCGCTATTCTGGCGGTAAGCACTGTATATTTTTCATACAGAACAGGGACAGTAATTTCATCCGTATTGGAAAGATAACAACTGCTTATAACCTGTGCATACAGTTCCATATCATTTACTGTAAGAGAACGCGCATACTGCTTCAGATAACGGGATACAATACCGCTCCCGGAAAATACATCAAAGCAGTCAATTTTACGACAGCCTGTGCGCTCCCGGACATAACGGATACCTTCACCTAAAAAAGGAAGAAGTGCCCGTTTATTGCCTATATATGTAATGAGTTGTTCATGGAGATACGACTGATTTTCCTCAAGTGCCATGTGTTTATAAAACGACTACAAACTGGTTCTTTCCGGCAGACTTTGCTGCATATGCGGCGCTGTCCGCAGACTCAAACCACTCTTTACTTGTCATCCCCGAATGATATGCAGCAATGCCCATACTTGCAGATAAACGGGTTCTCCTGTCCATAAAGTCAAATTTCATTTCCGTGAAAGAAAAACAAATTTTTTCGGCAGAAGATTCAATAGCCCTCAGATTCTGGTTCTTGAATAAAATAACAAACTCATCTCCGCCGTACCGGAACACATTTCTGCTGCCTCCAAGTATTTTTATCATCAACTCTGCAAAAGCAATAAGTACAATATCTCCGTTTGCATGTCCGTATTTATCGTTTACGCTTTTAAAATTATCAAGGTCAATGAGAGCGATCATAAGCAGACCGTCTGTTTCCTTATATGTCTTTATGCAGCTGGAAATTGCTTCAGCCAGCGCGGCCCTGTTGTACAATCGTGTAAGAGGTTCAAGCTGGAGCTCATCAAGGAGCTGCTGCTGTTTTAAATAACCGTCATAGATAAAATCAATCTGCTCCTGAACAGAAAACAGAATGGCGTTTGAAAAATAATAAGATGCGCAGTGAACGGCAACAACGGCAACTGCTGTACCTATTTTTAACTGAAAACTGTCCCCCGGTTTTGTAATAAACCACAGCAGCATTGAAAAAACCGCAACCGCCATTGCAGATATAAAAATAGTACTCAACAGTTTTTTGTCAGTGAGGAGCGCCGCAATAAACAGTGCTGCACAGGGAAGTAAAAATACAATCTGATAATAATTATGAAAAAAAGAAATGACAGCCACTATCGCAAGAAAAAGAAACAAAACCGTATAATTTTTCTGCATAATTGTCAAAGCTGGAGAACCGACAAGAATAGTTGCGATGATCAGACAGACAAAATTCATGCTGCTCGGAAGTACAATATTTTTTATACAATAATCAAGGAAAGACGGAGGCAGATTACCGTATATGAGAGGAAAAAGACCGACAACGATTTCCAGAGCAAATACAGTTATAAACATAGTCCAGCTTATTCCGAGAATTCTCTTCTGCCATCGCCTGTAATAGCCTATTTTGTACTCTGTAAAATCCATACAGTTAAGTATAATCCCCAAAAACGGATTTTACAATATTACAAAACCTGCGCCTATTCTGTTCATCACATCAAAAAATCCGGGAAATGATACCGAGCAGCATTCTGCACCTTTTACCGTAAGCGTATCTCCTTCGGGCAAACCCAGACCGAGGCACGAAAGTGACATTGCAACGCGGTGATCACCATAACTTTCTACGGTACCGCCGTGCAGCGTAAATGCATTATTTTTTTCGCCCGATGAAGTCAATGGTGAATGACCGTGTATCGCAAGGCAATCAGATCCGGCTTCCGTCTCTATACCGAGTTTTGCAAGTTCACTTTTCATAACGTCAATACGGTCTGTCTCTTTTTTGCGGCATACACCAATATCTTCTATTATAGTTGTCCCTTCAATAAAGCTTGCTATTACAGCAATTGCACAAACAGCATCGGGAAAGCCTGCAAGATTTACATGAAGTTCACCGGCAGGTAGTTTCTGCGTTGAAAGTCTTCCGGGAATCATACCGCTTGGCGCATGTGCACGGCGGCCGCCCCGTATAGTAAGATTCCCGGCAATACGATCCCATGAAATATCAGCGCCTACGGACTGCAGCACATGTACAATAGCATCATCACCCTGACTGCCGGAGCCGTCGACATTTTCAATCGTAATTTCGCTGTCAGTCATAAGAGCAGCGATAAGCGGAAACGCGACAGCTTCCCAGTCCGATGGAATCGTCCGGGAAAAGCCTGAAATGACTGTCGGTCCTGTTACCGTAATATGTTTAAAATCGGAAGAGACTGTCGTTTTGACGCCGAAACTTTCGAGCCAGATTCTCGTCATTGTAAGATACGGCGTTTCCTTTGGATCAGTAAGTTCAATTTCAAGCGTCCCATCCATACGGGTTGCCGCCATCATCATGCCGCTTACATACTGGGAAAGCTGACCGTCGGTAACTACTTTATGATTTGTGACAGGCCCGCGTATGATAAGCGGAGGGGCATTCTTTCCCGGACGGGATATATGCGCCTCGCAGCCGAGCTGCTGTAAAGCATCAACGACATGGGCAACAGGACGATTTCTTATTGATTCATCTCCCGTGAATATACTCCAGCCTGGAAATGTTGCTGCAATCGGCGACATAAAATACAGAAGAGAACCTGAATCTCCTACGTTCACCACATCGTCAGGGAGATGCGCATTTTCACCCGCACCTTCTACAGTCCAGACAGCATCTGTATCTCCGCCATAATCAACTTTCGCGCCAATAAGCGGAACTGCTCTACCCGCTGACAGGCAGTCGGCGCTTGGAAGCGGATTTGAAATATGAGACGTACCGTGTGCAAGAGACGCAAAAAGGAGCGCACGGATTGTATGACTTTTTGAACCGGGAACACGGATGCTTCCCTGCAGTACTGTCTTTCTTGATATGATATCCATTTCAGCGATTCTATCACAAGTAACATACCTTTGAAAAGTAAGCAATGCGGGACAATGCAATATTGCAGAAAACTTCGTTGCAAATACCTGACGTTTCTGCTATTATTTTCTTATGAAGAAACGGGCGATTTTGTGTACAGCCGACACAGAAAACCTCATAAAGCTGTCTCAATATCTTTTCAGGGACGGATGGGAGCTTATTTCTGCCGGAGAAACAGGTAAGATGCTTGCAGAAGCAGATATTCCTTATACGGAAATGACAGCGATTACCGAAACGCCCCGCACTTTCCAGCATTACCTGACGTTGTATAGTTCCATTCTTACAACAGGACAACAGCGTGACAGAAGTTATTACAGCAATGACTACCAGGAAATCAACATGGTATGCATCAATACCATGCCGTCCTTCAAGAAAATAAGCGATTTTGTAGAACTCGATTTTTCAAATAATTGTATCGATATGCGCTGCTGTTCTCTCATACAGGCCGCATGCAGAAATTACAAAAATGTACTTGCCCTTACAGATCCTTCCGATTATGAAGAAGTAATGATCAGGATGAAGACAGAAAGCATTTCATCTGATTTCCGGCTTTATCTTGCAGGTAAAGCATTTAACATGATTGCCGCATGCAACGCATCAGTAGGCGATTCAATTCTTCTTCAGACAGGAACCGATACATATCTGCGCTATTTTACAATACCGTACAAAAAAGCGGTAGATTTAAAAAACGGGGCTACCAGCCACCAGTCTGCAAGCTTATACATGCTGCCGGAATTCATTGGTTCGCTCGGGGGCCTCAAAAAGCTGCAGGGAAAAGAAATATCGTACAATCTCTATATTGAAATAGACGCAATATGGAAGGAACTCACAAGGTTTTCAATGCAGTTAAAAAATGCAGCTGCCGTACAGGGAAATGACAGTGAAGGAAATCCGACTGTTACTCAGTTTACCCCCGCAGCAGGTTGCGTCTTCACGTATTCCATAAAACACGAGACTTCTGTTAGTGCCGCACTTGGTTCTAATGCAGCAGAATCATATAAGAAAATGTTCAACTGCGGAAAACGCGCCCTTGACGGCGCAGCCGTGGGATTCAGCGCTGTCGTTGATGACATAGCCGCACAGGAACTTGTACAGTCAAATCTTACTGCTGTTGTCGCGCCGGGATTCACGGCAGATGCGAGAGTTACGCTTGCGGCAAAAAAAGACATGCGTCTTATTGCCATGTCAAAACCTGCCATGCTTTCCTATAATTTCCGCTCGCTCGACGGAGGACTCATTATAGAAACGGCGGATAATATTCTTTTTGAAAAATGGAATCTCGTTACGAAAACACGCCCCTCGCAGCAGCAGATTGATGAGATGGCTTTCGGGCAGCTTATTATAATGGGAACAAAACAGGATGCTGCCGTTCTTATTAAAGACCAGGTTACAACAGGAATGTGCTGTACTGCGATGGTTCCGGAAGATGCATGCCTTGCAGCACTTGATCATTCTGTAAAAAATATACAGGCCGGTCTAACAAACAATACGCAAAATGCCGAAGTTTTAGTATGTGGTTCAGCTCTTCCTTTCAGTACAGAGTTGAAACAGCTGGCAGACAGTGGTATCCATGCAATATTGCAACCGGGCGGTACGCCGAACGACGAAGAGTTTATTAAATTGTGTAATGAACGCGGAATTGCAATGATTTTTACGGGTATTGAACACCCAGGCTGCTGAGAATCTGGTTTTCCGGCAAAGTAAAAAATTTAAGGGGCTCATATGTTGTATTATCTTGGAGCATATCTTCAACACTTTTTTGGACCAGCACGACTACTCCAGTCTTATACAGTCCTCATAACGCTTGCACTCTACACAGGTTTTATCCTCTCGATGAAATTACTGCCTCATTTTTATGAGCGGCTGCCTCATGACCGCGGCAGGGAATTTACCTTTACGGCAGAAGCCGCAAAGGGAAAACCTACTGGTGCCGGTGTCGTCTTCATCACGATTTTCGTCATCATAACAATTCTGTTTACGCCGCTTTCCCTGCTGCAATGCGGTACACTGGCACTTACATGGATTATGATGCTTACCGGATACCTCGACGACCGCAGTATTTCCAGCTGGGGCGAATACAGGAAAGGATTCCTTGATCTTGTTATAAGTGCGGCAGAAACAATTCTGCTTTTTTACTGCATTTCAAGTACGTCTGCAGACGGTAAAGTATACTTCTGGCTCCCGTTCATTACCCACCCTGTTGCGGTGAACTTTGCCGTATATCTTATCGTAGGTATTATTCTGCTGTGGAGTTCAGTGAACACAACAAACTGTACGGATGGTGTTGACGGACTTTCCGGAACGCTCGTCCTTATTGCACTCATAACAATGGGCGTAATATTCTACTTTATTCTCGGTCATAAAGATATCTCGGCTTACCTGCTTGTACCTCATCTTTCCTCCGGTGCAAACTGGGCTGTCATGGCTTTTGCGCTTGCAGGCGTTCTCATGGGGTATCTGTGGCATAATGCGTTTCCGAGCCAGGTACTCATGGGAGACGCAGGCAGCAGAGCGCTCGGATTTTTCATCGGCGTATGTGTTCTCGTAAGCGGCAATCCGTTCCTCATTCTGTCAACATCGACGATTATTTTCATCAATGGTGGAATGGGGCTGCTCAAAGTAGCGCTGCTCAGATTTTTCCATATTCACATTTTTGAAAATATACGGTTTCCTCTTCATGATGAAATGCGCAAGAATCATGGCTGGTCGCCGACTCAGGTCCTTATTAAATTCATGATCATGCAGCTGCTCATAACAGTGGCCTTGCTGGGACTCTTCTTAAAAATCCGTTAATAAAAAAGGCGTGCACTTCATAAAATGCACGCCTTACATCAGTTCATATTAGTTTTCTATAAGAAACAGTTTTATTCCTTCTTTCGGGAACTTTCGCTTAAGCAGTTCAACAACAGCCTGCACCATGGAAACATTTTCTTTATGCATATATGCAAGCATCAAAAAGTTCTGTTCCGGCCATGTTGTCGTACCAAGTTTATAGTTGTCGCCTCCGCGGCCTGTAACGGTCGGAATAATTGTATACTGGATTCCCGGAACAGCCTGTTCAAGCATATCAATAATATTTTCTTCGACAGACTTATTTGCAATAATCTCAACTTGAACATCTTCCCTTTTTGCCGGTACGCCCGCATTTGAAGCCAACTCTGCAATCTCTACAGGAATTTCGCCCTCACTCTGCGATTTCTCCTTCATAATCAGTGAATACAGCACAGGAATAAAGAACAGGGTAACAAACGTACTTGATGTGAGGCCTCCAACGATGGTAAGTCCAATAGGCTGAACCATGGCAGCAGAACCTTCTGTCTGAAAGCACATCGGCAAGGTACCAAGAATTGTTGTAAGAGTCGTCATAAGGACAGGACGCAGACGGCTTGTTCCAGCTTCAAGGCAGGCTTCCTTCATTTTCTTTCCGCGGTTGATAAGCAGTCCGGTATAGTCAACAAGAATAATACCGTTATTTACAACTATACCCACAAGCATAATGATACCAACCATTGACGTAATCGACATCGCCTGTCCCGTCATTTTATATATGAGGACAACACCGATTATGAGGAACGGTATGGTCATCATGTTAATAACAGGAGCTTTAAACGACTCGTACGTTGCGGCCATAACACCGAAAACGAGCAGCAAAGCCATTATTATTATCAATCCGTAAATTTTATACTGCGTCTGCATGGTACTCCATGCACCTTCATAGCTTATTGTAACGCCTTCAGGAACAACAAATGTATTGGATATTCCTTCTTTTATTTCATTTTCAACAAGGTTAGCATTTTTTGTCGATACAATATCGGCTGAAACTTCCACAGTCCGTATGCGGTTCACGTGATTAATACTTACCGGTCCCAGGCCCTTCTTGAATGAAGCAAAGTTAGCAACACTTACCAAACCGTCTGTACCTTTTACATAAATTGACGCCAAATCAGTCATTTTTGCGCGGTCTTCAGGGCGGTACATAATATCAACATCGTATTCATCCCCGTTTGAACGGAATTCCGTACAAGTGACGCCATCCATCGCATAGTAAATTTCCTTTGCAGCAGTTGTGACGTCGACTCCAAATGCATATGCCCTCTGCCGGTCAATGATTACTTGTACTTCAGGGAGACCTTTTGTTGTATCTACAGACACTTCCCCTATGTCGCTTATCTTTTCCATCACAGACTGTATCTTGCCCGCTGTATTCAGCGCAGTATCAAGGTCTTTCGAATGGATTTTTATAACAAGATCGCTGCCGGAAATCTGATGAGACCAGTCATCATCAAAAGAGAACTGGGCATCTGCAAAATCTTTGAAATGCGCACGCAATTTCTTCTGTACTGTTGTTGAATCATCGATCTGTTCGGCTGCATCAGGAAGAGAAACTGCTATTGAGCCTTTATAGGTTGCAGATGTACTCCTGTGGTTTCCTCCTGTTCCAACACTTGTTATAATATTTTTATATCCCTTTATTTCACTCCGGACGATAGTTTCAAATTGCGTCAGAACTGCTGTCGTTTCCGAAAGTGTCGTCCCCGTAGGCATTGTAACATTTAGGGTAACAGTTGTGTCACCACCCCGCCCGCTTCCCATCATGTTTATACGCAGCGTCGGTATAAGTGCAAGTGACACGACAAGGAGGCTGCAACTCACGACGACGACAACAACCCTGTGGTTTAAAGCTGCAGAAAGCCCCTTCCGATATGCGTTCGTAAGTCCATCTATCACCTTCTGAAACAGACCATACATTTTTTTCAAGAATGGATTTGTTACAGGCTTTTCGTTACGGTTCGGAAGCGGTACGAACTTACCTGCCAGAACCGGTACAAGAAAAATAGAAACAAAAAGGCTCGATGCAATCGCTATAACAATTGTAAAGATAATTCCCTTGAACATTTGTCCCATCATTTCCAAATCTTTTATATAAAAAAGGAATGGGATAAAGACACAGATTGTCGTAAGGTTGCCCGAAACGACGGACATCATCATTTCCTGGGAGCCGAGTATTGCAGCAATTCTCGGTTTTGCGCCGCGGGACCGGTACACATTCATATTCTCAATCATAACGATAGATGCGTCGACAATCATACCGACACCAAGTATCAGCCCTGTCAGAGTCATCATGTTAAGCGTTATGCCTGCAAAGTACATACATAAAATCGTTATAATCAAGGAAAGCGGGATAGAGATCGAAATTATAAATGTACTCCTGAAATTCTGCAGGAATATGAAAAGAATAATAACGGCAAGGAGCAATCCCTGCCAGATGGAAGAAAAGAGCGTACTAAGTGTATCACGAATTGAAGTTGTATCATCAGAAACTATCTCCAGGGTAATTCCCTGCGGGAGAGTCTTCTGTACATCTGCAATTTTTTTGTACATTGCGTCCGCTACGGAGACACTATTGGCGCCTGACTGCTTTGTAATAGAAACATACACTCCCTGTTCACCGTTAATATATACAAGAGAAGAAGGATCTTCGTACCCCCATGCAGCCGTACCGATATCGCTCAGTTTGACATCGTATCCATTGACGGTCGCTATTACAACGTTATTAATCTGGTCTATGCTTGAAAATTCACCGGTCGTACGGATTTTATAATCTTTTTTGCCTTCGGTGAATTTTCCTCCGCTGAGCTCAAGATTCTGTTTTGCAAGTGCTGAGTATACCGTCGCCATTGTAAGACCGTAAGCCGCAAGCCTGTTTTCCGACAGTTCTACTCGTACAATTTTTGAAAGACCTCCGGAGACGCTCGCTTCTGCTACACCTTCCGCCTGTTCAAAAAGATCTTCAATATCGTCTTCTGCGATTTCCCTCAATTCGTTTGAAGAGCGGTTTCCGCGAACTGCAATACGCATGATAGGCATTGCCGATGCATCCATCTTGAAAATGCGAGGCGAATCAGCATCGTCCGGCAGTGAACTTTTTACACGGTCCAGCTTATCACGTATATCATTCACCGCTGTCTCAAGATCCGAACCGTAATTAAACTCAAGTGAAATCATGCTTGAGCCTTCGGATGATGTCGAATCGATTTCTTTCAATCCGCTGACGCTGACCAGTCCGCTTTCCAGAACTTCCGTTACAGTTTTCTCTACTGCCTCCGGTCCTGCATTTTCATATGTTGTTGAGACCATAACATAGGGGTTATCCATATCTGGAAACAGACTTAGTGAAATTTTTCCGATTACAAACACGCCCATGATACCAAGCAGAGCAAATACAATCAGCACCAGTACCGGGTGTTCAAGAGTTTTCTGTGATATGCTCATTAGTTACTCCCTGAAATCTTTTTATTCCCTGTTTCTGAAGTTTTATCTGCTGTACCTGTTGTTTTGTTTTCCTGGACGGCAACACCGGAAGATTCATTTATATTATTTGTAATATCTCTGATTAGTGAGCCGTCGGAAAGGGACTGTTCACCTTCAACAACAATTTTTTCACCAGGATTAATTCCCGACAAAATCTGGAAAGACCCGTCAACACTGTTTCCTTCTTTTATTTCGCGTTGTTCGGCAGTTCCGTCGTCTTTCGCCACATACAAATATAATTTGCCGCTCTTTGTCACAATAGCATCAGACGGGACGGTTATATATCCACTGTAATCATATGTATACAATTTTACCTTGCCGAACATACCGGCATTGATACGCTGATCATTTTTATCGAATGCCAGAATTATTTCCTTCGTACGGGAAGTGGAATCTACAACAGGAGACACATGGGTTACGGTTGCAGCAAATACAACGCCAGGATATGCCTCGACAGTTATTTCCGCCTTTAATCCGTTTTTCAGGGCTGCAACATATCTCTCCGGAATGTAAGCCGTAATCTGCAGATTCGCAATGTCGCCGATAGTCGTAATCGTACTTGACGTTGTAACAGTAGTTCCGATTTTTAAAGGAGTTGACACAATACTTCCGCTTATCGGTGCATAAACAGGGCTGAGTGCGTAATTGCTGCCGGGTTCCGACGGGTCTACTTTTGCAACTACGTCACCTTTACGGACAGGAGATCCGAGCGTTACCTCGGTACTTGCTATTTTTCCTCCAATACTCGGATACACGGCAACGGAATTCGCTGCTGAAATATCTCCGTTAGCCTCAACATAATCATGAAGCACTGCCACTTGCGCCGTCTGGGTTTTGACGGAAAAAGTTGTTTTCACGGCTCCCTGTCCTTTCCGACCGAATCCGCCCGATTTATTCTTCGAGGCCACACAAGTATACAGAAGTGTAATCAACACAGCTGCAATTGCACAAACAATAACGATAGTCGATTTTCTAAATTTCATATGTACCTTCTAAAATGTGAGCAAATTAATAGTTATTTTCCAAATGTACCGAACGGAATACCGAGCGTACTCTCAAGATTCAAAACAGCTTTAATCAGAATATATTCTTCCGATTGCAGGCTCACCTTTGCTTCAAGAAGAGAATCGGCTGCATCCTGGAGGGCAAGGAGGTCTTTTGAACCATGATTATACGCGGTAAGAGTCATATCGTATGATTTCTGAGCAAGATCAATAGTTGCTTTTAATGATTGCAGCTGAGACTGAGCCTGTTTTATTTCATTGAAATAGCTTGCTGTATTTACAGATACGGTTGTTTTCTCGTTTTCGAGTGAAAGTTCGGCTTTTTTGACACTATCATTTTGAGATGCTACGGACAGCGCCCGGGAAGACCATGGAAGGTATCCGTCAAGAGGAATTGAAACTGCAAGTGTAACAGAACCTGCCGTTGAAAGTGTATCAGAAAGATCTGTTTTTATTTTTCCATACATCCATTCTGCGCTCAGGGATGGAGCATAGGCACTGAAACGTTCTGCAAGTAAAGAGTTCCTGGCTATTTCAACATCTTTCTCCGCCGACAAAACGGAAGGAATTGAAGAAATGTTTTCAGGAAGTACAATATCTTTCAGTACCAATACGTCATCAAGAGAACCGGACAGTGTAATATCCATTTTCTGGTCAATGCCCAGCATCTGTTTAAAAGATGCCAGATCGTTATTATACGTTACTTGTGCAGATTCAAGTGTCGGCTTCAGTTTTTCATAGGCTACCTGACTTGTAAGCATATCAAGTTCTGTTAACTGCCCGCTTTTATATTTTGCCTGATTCTGCTCATACTGCTGCTTCGCCGTGTCAAGGTTGCGCTGCTGCAATACAATATTTTCTTTTTCATACAGCAGACTGTAAAATGCGGTGCGGACATTCAGCTCAACAGCTCTCACCGCTTCATCATATGTAATTTTCCCGTTCTCATAATTCAGTAAAGCTCCACGCATCGTTGAGTAAAGGGCCGGGGTCAAAGA